>Ga0209189_1000921_pt1 | contig 22792 bp, 36 predicted proteins | sample C_130820_EF_Meta_FD_187308 | JGI IMG/M metagenome (GOLD analysis project Ga0209189, IMG submission 187308) | Freshwater microbial communities from Lake Croche, Canada to study carbon cycling - C_130820_EF_MetaG (SPAdes) (version 3) | ecosystem: Environmental > Aquatic > Freshwater > Lake... | reverse complement strand
GTAGCACCAACAAACGTAGGAGTTGGTGTAGGTTCCGGTTTTAGAAAGACCACAACATTTTTGCCTGTAAAAAAGAAATTAGAGGCTGTTGCTGGGGCTGGGGTGGGTGTGGGCAATGGCATTATAACAACCTCCTGTTATTGGTTAATTAACTTACTGTTTATTTAGTAGTTGTAATGCCGTTCCACAGAATATTTTTTTACCATTATTCTATTGTTGTTTTATTGTACTTTGAAAAGCATTGAGAGAGTCTTGGCATTTGTAATATCAAACCCTTGTCACCTTCAAACCTAACCATTACAATAAAACCTTGTCCACCTTGTTTATACTCAAAACCTTTGCTGTTTGGATAAAAATCTTTTACATAAGCATGGAAAGCTGCGTATTTGAATAGATCGTCGGGAAAACCGTTTCTTTCTACTTCTTTTTCTAGCTCAAATCCAATATTAGTTGCTTCATAGTTAAACCAATAAGGAAAGCCGTAATGGCAAAATATCTCTTCATCTTTTTTAATGTCTTGTCTAGCATAAAGAAAAGCCTTATGCTGGTCCTCTTCTAGATGAATTTCAGCATTTAAGTTTGCACCTTGATACCGCTCATAAAAAGGTTTAGACTTTCTTAAAGAACCTATTAGCCTTCTAGGATTTGTTGGAGCATCAATACAATCATTAGCAAAAGAGGCCAAATCGTTATCGTGGCAGCAAAGAATCGTGCCATCATTAAAATAAATATTACTTCTGTCGTTTCTTGGCTTTTGATCTGGTTTGAGAAGTTCACCAAGATATTCGACTATAACTTCGTCTTTCGCAATATCTCTAGCGGCAAATAAACCTTTTCCAATGTTTGGAATTATGGATTGACCTTCATAAACCTTAGGCATTGTTTCTTGTGGATTAATTGGATCATGCCCCTCAGAATCACCCATTAGCATATTTAATTCTCTTTTCTTTAATTAAGTTGATTTCCATAAGCTCAATTGCTTCTGGCTTGTCTAGATACAGACTACGAAAATAACTTAGTAATGAATGAATATCTTTGCATTCCCTGCAGTAATCAGGACAGTCTTTACCTAACTTCGTGGAAAAAATAGCGTCTAACAGCATCTGATCCCAGGTAATTCCTTGTTCAACGTGAATATGTGCTACTTCATAAAGGCATTGTAAAGCATTATCTTGTATCACAAAACGTACTTCGTCACCATCATCAGCCGTAATTACCAAATTAGATTCTTTGTGAATTAACGGGGACGTTAATTCTGAATCTGCTATGGCTATATCTTTTAGATAAGACCATGGATCAAACAAAATCTCTTTTTTTAATAGAGGGTTAATATAGTTTTCCCAATCATTTGCATCATAACAACCCGTAGATGCCCAGCGGCCATTCCGGTCGCTTGATGTCAAAAACAAAGTTCTGTGTTTTTCAACAAACAAATAGCCATCTTGTTCAAAGCCATCTGGATTGGAGTGCTTGTCACAGGATAAAACCTTTACTCTTTTGATGTTCATACTTCTTCTGCTTCTCCTCCCTTTAAACAGACATAGAACCTTGTATATTTTCTCCAGTCATTAGTCTGAACGTTTCCTTCTTCAAAATCTAAAGAATCATAAACTTTAATTATCTTTGCTGCTTTAATTGCTTTATCCTTTGAAGAAAAAAGAAAACACTTATCAGCAAACACGTTTAATATTTTCCCCAAATTTTTTTTAGTAAGATCAGACAAAGAAACAACAGGCTCTGAGACGCATTCATAAGCCCATTCATAGTTTTCGTTAATTGGGTTCCATGAGCCAATACGCTGCGAGTAAATAAAACATTTACAGGAATCAGTCATCCCCGTGCACTTCTTCATGTAATTTACCTCAGCAGGTGACATTCCACTGAAGTTCTGGTGGCATTCATTAACATATGCGATGAAATAAAGCTTACCCATTATCTTCCATCATCTCGCTATAGATTTGTCTAATAAGGGGCAAAATCTTTATTGGTATTCCTATTTGTACGGCATCGCTTTCAAAGGTTTTGCCGGATTCCACCTTGTCAACATTTTTTAAATCGGACAAATCATTGATTTGTTGGGTCTCTTCTAGAAAGACTATCTTCTCTTCGTCTGTTGGGTCTTCAACACCATCTAAAAGACTGCTCTCGCTTAGATTAAGAAAAAGCTCTGCTAGGCTTAATTGTTCAGGAAAAGCTCTATTCCAGTCTTCTTCGGAGCGTATAATACCCTTTTTAAGAATTTTGTTCTTGGTGTCTTGATTCATTGTTAGCCCTCTTTTTAAAGAATTTCAGTCTTACAGAAATTCTAACTCTACGGAATTGATTAAAGGGATACCCGCGACCCTAACCCATCGGGTTCAATTTTCATTATTTCTAACTCATCAAGACATACAAAAGTTGTATCGCCATATTGGGTGGTCTTAGACAAATGATAATGTCCATGACACCATAACTTGGGTTGATGAATATTAAAAAGCTCACCTAACGCCCAAGAGGTTATGTTTTGATAGACTCTTTGATTCATTCCTATGTATTGAGGAACCATAAATTCTGGGCAATCGTGGGTAAGAACTATGTTAGGTTTAACAGTCCTGTATAGTTCTCTAGCCTGCATGAAGATTTCTATTTTGTTTTCTTCTTGCTCCCACCAGTCGATACCTATTGTGCGATATTGTTTGTCTATACTATAGGCTCCACGATAGTAAAAAAACTCTACATCATTTACTTTGGCAAATCCAAAATCGCCCAAATAATGAGGAAATTCGCTTATTACATTGTAGTTATCATGATTGCCACCAATAACCTTGTGGCAATTTGGATCAATGTTTTTTAATGTGTCGTACTTAAAGCCGAAGTCACCCAATTGAACCGTGTGTGGATAGCGATCATTCTGTCTTATGATTTTGTAGTATCGTTCATATTTGCCGTGAACATCGCCTATAATGGTTAGAGACATTTATATCCTCTTTAAGTACTCGCAATAAGAGCACATTTTAGCTTCTTGAGCCATCCCGGCATTACACTCAGGGCAAAACATTTTAGCATCAGAATCTTGAACTCTTGAGTTTGGGAGATTGTCTAAGCTTGTTGGAAACCTAACTTTAGCATTGACTTCTAAAGACCAAACAACGTCATCTGCATCCACAACAGTAAGGCCTCCGACACAATTGTAGTCCATGCTCTTAATTTCTTTGAGACGCCCGAACTTTCGTGTTGCGTCTAAAAAAAGCTGAATTAGGACATGAGAACACATTCCCTGTTCATTCAAGTCGATGTTTGGATGAGAAATTTCAAATTCCATTCTTAACCTTTTTGTACTTCAAGTATCTTTTTATGTGTTTGTTATCAGGGTCTTTGATTGCATGTAAAAGCATTTTGTTGTGCATAAATTCAGGAAGTTTGCCACGCTTTAGAACAAGCAAACAATAAGCCAAACAGTATTCTGGGTCTTCGCTAATGGCCTCTTCACCGGCTGGAAATCTGGCTTTTAAAACCTTAGAAGCATAAAGCATAGATGCCTCTTTGTCTTTCGCTATACTTTTTTCAGCTTCCAACCAAGGCTTCTTCATAAAGCAACAGGAATATATAGCCGATGCTATGGGGCTTTTTTTAATGTCATCTTCGTAATGTGGGAACAAAGGTAGTGCCTCTTTTGCAAAGAGGTGTCCGAAGATTACCCAAGCATTAATGAGTTGCTGGATTTTATCAGCAAATTGCTCAGGAGTAGCATTTGAGTCTATATTAGGCCCAACAATCTCTCCTTTTAAGTCAACGGTAAATATTTTGTTTATCATACACTTTTGTTAAGAGTTTTTTCAGAATCTGTAAGTGGGGGATCAACCTTGTTGACTCCCTCAGTGGCACTGAAGTAGGGAGTGTTAGCTCTTAAAAGGTCAATACAAGCATAAACTGTGTTAGCAAGAGATTCAGGCTTCTTTAAAGTCTTTTCTAAGTCGTTCTTTACTGTCGCAAGAATCTTAAAAAGATGAAGATTACGCTCTGTTCTTTCTTTAGCCTCTCGCTGGAGAGAATGAAAGCCAGCTTCTAACCCAGAAAGCAAAGAAAGTATATTGTCTTCCATATTACACCATAGAACGAAGGGTTTTTTGGATTACGCAATAAAGCCTAACATATGCTTTATCATGTAGGTCGTCATTAACTTGTTCCATAAGCTGTATAAGTTCATCTAAAATAAGGCACATATTTCTCTTACCAAGATCTTTGGGAGAAACATCCTCAGATTCAACAAGAAGTGCTAAGTTTATAATGCCAGAAGGATTATAAGCATTTCCTTTCTCTTTAAGAGCATCTTTAATGCACCTAGAAAACTTCGCTGTTCCCCTATAGGCTTCTAAGTTAGAGCGTAAGTCTGCCGCTCCGTCAACATAGACCCAGCTATCAAGCCCGCAGTATCCCATAAGCCCTTTGCTTCTATAGGGTACAATAATTGTGCCAAATCTAAATTAGCTTTTATCCACGGCTCTTTTTACCGGCTTCATAGGCACAATTAATTACGTCATCAGCCGACTCCATCTTCTCGACCATTTTTGAACCCACTTTGCCCCACCAATCTTGAAACTGTGGCGTAGGCTTCTTAACAGCCTTTTTAACAGCCTTTTTTGCGGTCTTCTTTTTTGACATATTTAACCTAAACCATATTCAGACCCGTTTAGGGGATCTTCACCTTTGGGAGTAATTGATCTTTGAGACTTCAAGAAATCTATGACCCTATCGAAGCAATCTTCACACAGGTCAACATCGTGACGGATCAAATCTTTTCTACTGTCATAGCCCCAAGTGGCAGACAACAAAGCGTGTTCACTATTGTGGGCATCCTGCTTCTTGCAGTCTTTTCCACATACGTCACAAAAAACAGAGTCTAATTTCCTACAGATTTGTTTCTTATGAACCTTCATAGTACTTACAGCCTTTCTCCATACTTTTTAAAAGCGGAACAACCTGTACAAGATCCCATGGAACCTTTCCATGAACCTCAGAAGTAGCTTTAAGAAGATCATCTACCTTTCCACCAACATACATCAAATAATAACGTTCATCTCTTTTGTTAAGCAAGTAAAGGTGAACAGAGTTCTTTTCGGTCCACCACAAGGAATGAGTGCTTACAAGATGATCAACCTTAAAATCTAAAGGAATAAGCGTGTCGCCATCTCTTGGTCCACCTAGGAACTGAACCTCTGACAGTTTGACTTGTTTCCTTAACTCTTCTACGTCTATTTCAATCATTTTAAATCTTTCAAGATATAGGGTTGGTTAAAGACTGCTTGTGTGCTTCTTTTGCAATTTTAATCGCATCAGCGATCTCTGGCTGGCAGATGTAGTGGGCATGACCAAGGTGGGCCATTGCAAAAGGCGAAGGGCAAGGAATACCCTCAATAGCACACCAAAGCTCATGCAAATTGCTCAGAAAAAGCTTTACAGCAAACCTTCTTGCCATGCCATCGACATGACCATCAGAAAGCATTCCGCCCTTGTAAGTAGCAAGAGTCTTAACGTCTCTAATATTCTTCTTATCAAGAGTATCAGCAGCGGTTTTAGCAAGACCACCCGATTGATTGAGACCAATCAAATGTTGCTTCTGCTTTCTATAAAGCTGTCCGTAGAAGCAAGCAGGCAGACCAGTGTCCTTGTTTATTGCATTGCTGAACTTCATAAAACAGTCACCCATCTTCCAACAAAGCGTTTTCAAAGAAGCATTGTATGGTCGGAGTGAGATAGCCTTTGTTAAACTATCGTAACTCATAGTAATTGGCTTACCATCCTTATCGGTAGAAGCCATCTTCTGGAGCGTTTCAGCTTTTCTGCCAAAGAAAGTAGCAGCTCTAAAAACAAGGTCTTCAACAGGAACGTCTCTATTGTTCTTTACCCAATCTCTAACCTTTTCGGCAGAAAGCCATTTGCTAGAGGGATCTAATCCTGCATAACGCCAAAAGCCAGCCGCAGTTGACGACTTATGAACATCTAAATGAGCGACTAATCCTGCTGCAATAACAGGTCCAATTCCATAAACATTGTTTTTAATGATGCTTGCAACTGGGTGCTCTTCTGTCCAACAATTCATCGCATTCTTAATCTGTGTTTCCAGAACATCCGCCTGCTTGTGAACATAACGCAGTAAGGCATGAGGTTCACCCGTCTTCTCTAACTGAGAGATTTGGTTGTTCGCAGCCTTTCTGTTCTCTTGAATGATATAATAATAGTCAACAAGAGTTCTAACTTCATCTTTACTTAGAGATGCAACTGCACCCTTGAGGTCTTTGCCAAGACGTTCAATAGCACCTAAATCTCCAAAGACATCGGCAGCCTTACTAGAAACACTGTTAGTAGAACTGTTAGCGGTAGACATTATAAAGCCTTTCTGTTTACTGTGTAAAATCAAACAACAGGAGCAAGTAAATTCTTCTGATATTCATCTTTGTACTGCTTCAAACAATATTCTTGTCGGTAACTCGATCTAACTTTTTGCTGAGCTTTTAAGTTCGATATAATCTCTGACAAAAGTATTGTTGGAATCTTCTATGCCAAAAGCAAGCATTTTGTTGTGCTGCTCCTCACTTAGTTTACCAAGCTTTTTGGCAAGGTAAAATAAGGACAAAGGAGAATCGTGAATTTGGCTGGCTAAATGCTCACACTCTTCGATGCAATAGTCTAAAGTTCTTTCTATACCTTGTGGGTTAAAACGACTTCGATCACAACTATGAGCACAATCGTACCCTAACCAGTAAGATAAAGTTGGATCAATATCTTTTGGCAACTGACCAGAAAAGGTCAAACCACCATGAACACTAATGCTGTCATTTATATCTTCGTATGAAATCTGATATAAGCCATTATCTTCTGGGACTCTAACATAGCCGCATCTATGGCCAAGAGATGGATGTGTAACAACAATCGCCTCTAAAGAAGAGTTTGTTACCCATCTTTTTTCAACATTAGAAAGCATATTTAACTGTTCTTTTTAAGCAAACCGGCTATTACTGCTAGTCCGAATATGAAAGCCAAACCGTTTCCAGACTCTATGCCAACTTTAAAGAAAGTGAAAGCCAGAAGAATAAGGAATCCATATACAAATGCCATGCCGCAGCCGCCATTGCCGCTGGGGCTGGGAGGAAGTCTTTCTCCCTCTCGCCATCCCATGCACCAAGAGCCGTAGCCCCTCATTCTTTTGCATCTCATAGCCTTTATAGGGTACAAAAAAATTGGAAAATTTCAAATTTTAATTAGGCGTAGCAAAGTCCCTTGTTTCCTCAGTTTCAACGCCTGTCCATATATCTTTTCCACTAGAGAATCTTTGCCTCATAAAGTCTATTCTGGCAAGCCTTATAGACTCTTCTAGTTCTTTCTGACTTTTATGAATAGTACTCCTGATAAAACTTTCTTTCTTCCTAAGATTGTTTATCTTAGCAACCTCATAATAAGGCAGCTTAATGTTTAAGTCATTAAGGTGGTATAAAACCTTTGATCTGTTTACTTTGAAGTATGGTTTTTCATTCCAGATAGAAACCAAATCATCTGGGGTCTTGCCTTTGTAGCTTTCTAGAAGAAACTTTCTCAATATAAACTTCTCTTCCTCTGAGAGTTTCTTTACAGGAGTCTTTCTTTTTTTAGCAAGACCAAGATAACACATCTTCTTTTGGATGCTGTTCTTTGAATAAGGAAATAATTTCAGCTCAAAAATTGCCTTAGCAGTTTTTCCCTCTTTTACAAGAGATAGAAGAATTTCTTCTTGTTCTTTTGTCCATCGGCTTCTTGAGCCTTTTTTGTGAGCAATAAGTCCCAAACGAACAGACATTCCTCTTATAGAGTCCTTAGACCTATTGGGTGGGACTTTGCCTTTCTTTAGGGATTCTAACTCTTGAATCGTCCACTTCTTCTTTGAAGATCTGTTTGTAATCTTAAAGGCTGGTTCTACTAGGCCCAAAGAGATGAGTTTTTTCCTAATAGACTTGGGAGTCCTTCCTTTTACAATGAGCTCTTTATTTTCTGCAAAAAGAGTCTTAAGAAGTTTAACTTCTCTTTTCTTCCAAGGTCTGTTAGGCATCCTTACCTCCTAATGTTTTTTACAAAGAACTAAGCCTTTTCAAGACTGTTTCGCCTTCGTTCTCCTGAGCAAGCAGAAAGTCATCAAAATAGCCTTTCTGCACACACCTAATAAGTTTAGCAAATTTCTCAATGTCTGCCATAAGAATCATAACCTCGGCTATGTTTCCTTGATATTTCGGATGCAAAAAAGATTCTGGGTACTTCCAGACAACCTTTTTGCCTTCAATCATAAACTTAAAGTTTAAAGAGAATAGTCCTATCAAGTGCTTCGCGGCCATCCATTGGGTGTTATTCTTTGTTATAGGATAAGGATAATCATGAACAACAACTCTAAACAAGACGGCAGAATAAGGGTCTATGCTATCTAGCTCATCAAAATGCTTTAACGTCATTTCTGGCGTTATAGAGATTCTTTCATCATAGATTATATCCCTTTGTGATGCGTTGAACACCACAGTAACTGGTCTAACCTCAATAGAGGTTTTTGTACAACCAGAGCAAGAAATAGTTTCAGCTTGCATCTAAACCCTCTAACATTTCAAAATAACTCTTAACACTACGGTCTTTAGAATTCCTCATGGCTGCTGCTATCATCCTGTTGTGAAGAACGTCAGGGAGTTTGCCCTTTATGACTTCTATGCCATATTGAGCAAGATAGTTGTCCTTCTTTGAAATGTACTTTTCGGCCTCTTCCCAACGACCTTTTAATACATCTCTAGCGTATGCAACAGACCACTTTGGGCTCTTTTTAATCTTCTCTTCCATCTCTGGCCATCTTCCCTTAAGAACATTAACTGCATACCAAACAGCTTTAGACTGATTGTGTGTGCTACTCAAAAGCTTCTTTTCAAAGTCCGCGTTTCTTCCATTGTCTATAATCTTTAGAACTTCTCCAACAGTCATATCAGAAGGAAACTGAGAAGCAAGCTGGGAAGCAAGAGATCGGGAAGCACCGGTCGCAAAGGTAAAGTATTCATAATACCAAGGACTCTCTAGTATTTCTTTTTCTGCCTCTGGGAATGGGCCTTTAATAACCTCTTGAGCATACAAAACCGCATGTCTAGGATCTTTTGCAATAACACTTTCTTTTTCTTTCCACCTTCCACCTATAACATCTTGGGCATAGAAAAAAATACTAGAAGGATTGGTGATAAGCTTTTCAGCATCATACCACCTTCCAAAAGCTCCGGCGTATCTTACTATAAGATCATCTTTTTCAGGAGAGCTAGGAAGTTTTATGAGATGATCCTCAAACTCCGTCCATTTTTCCCCACTCCAAGAATATAGCCAGCAATAGTTGAAAGAAGTATTAAGATTCTTCAACAGCTCAGGCTCTTTTTCATGCCATCTTCCACGAATAACTTGAGAAGCATATGTCATAATGTGTTCAGGATCATTTATGTACTTTTCTACATCATGCCATCTACCTCTTATAATGTTTGTGCAATAGGAAACAACCAAACGGGTAGAGTCTTGAGCTATAAGTCTAGGTTTAGACTTAATGGCATCTTCAAACTCTGTCCATCTTCCACCTATAATCTTGCAATAGTTGATAATGGCATTGGTAAAACTCCAATCAGTATTGGAATTGACGGCGTAATCTATCAAAGAAGGCTCAACTTCTAACCATCTAGCCCCACGGGCAAGAGCAACCTGTACTGCCATACTAGGCTCTCTTTTACAGTATTCAATCATGCTATCAGGCATGGGAACACCCTTTTTGAAGTGTCCAATTGCCTCGTATACATCTTGATGAGAAAAATGAGTAGAAACTTTGTAGGCAGTCATAAAAACCCTCAGTTAGTGTTCAAAGCAGAATTCACTTCATCAGCAATGTTTGCAAAACGCTTCTTTCTACGATACTTAACCTTTTTCTGGTACTTCTTGGCCTTAAAGTACTTTTTGACATAGTAGTTGTCTTTAAGGGTCATACCAAAGGTAAGCATGTGATTGTGTAGAACGTCAGGAAGCCGTCCTTTTATATGCTCCTTAGCATACAGGTACATCCAACAAGGACTAATCTTGAGTTCATCCTCAGTCCAGCCCTGCCAGTTTCCTTTAATCACTTGTTCGTAATAGTTATAAGCCCAATTAGTATTGTTTCTTAGAGTTTCTTCTTCGGCTATAACCTTTTCACCAAGAATAAATCTGCTTCTAAGAACATCTTTTGCATATGCAAAACTACTCGTAGTAGATGTAGCCATAGCAGGCTCACCAAGAGGAAAAGGCGATCTAATTTCTCTTGCATAAGAGCAAGATGCGTTTGCATCTGATGCAATCGCGGCCTCGCCTTTTTCCCATTTGCCCCTGATAACGTTTTTTGCATATCCAAGAGCAGCAGAAGCATCTGTTGCAATACATTCTTCTGCCTCTGGCCAAGATCCCTGTATGCACAAACCTGCATACTGAGACGCAGAAGAAGGATGCTGCATAATCATTGGCTCAAACTCTGGTATTCTTCGGGACTTTCTTCTTGCATGAGAAATCATAGTGGGAAGTACTTCAATCCAATCATCGGTAATTTGCATAGCCATTGTCTCCTTTGTACGGACCTTTACCCTTATAGGGTACAATAAAAATGCGACCCTATTTCAAAATTAGGTTTTAATTCTAGAACCAGTTTATAGCGGCGTTTTCGTCTGCCCAGTATGGCTTTGATCCTCTACCTTCAAGATACTCCATGTATCTGCAATACTCTTTTACCCAATAATTGCTCTCCTCTACTATTCCTTTTTTCAGCATTGATCTGTGTATAAGATCGTTTTTGACCCCTTTAAGGATGTACACTGAGTATGCACAGGAATAATACGCACTTTCTGCTATTGCTGTTTCGCCAAGAAGGAACCTATTCTTCAATACCTTCACTGCGTAGTATGTGCTTAGCTTGGGACTTGTGGCTATAGCAGGCTCGCCTTTTTCAAACCTACCTACTATTTTTGAGTATTCTACAGAATAGTATGGATCTTGCGATATAACATATTCCCCTTCAGTATACCTACTTCCTAGCTTTTGTGCAACAAGAAAAGCTTCCTTTGCTTCTGGCGAGACTCTATCCTTATCAGGCGGCATTAAGTAAATCCCCATCGTAAGGAATTCCTCTCTTTTCGAGTTCGGCAATACCTTCCTTAGTGATAACGTATCCTCTACTACTAACAGAAACAAGTGCGGGCTGATCTTCAGTTTCGGTAAGAAGCCATGGAAGAATGTTCTTCTCGACTTCCTCATCTTTTCTACCAGCAACAAAGCTAATTCGATTCCTAGCAATCGGACCCTGCCCTAAAGCCCTAAGAATTTTAAGATGTATCTCATGCATACCATGCTCATCAATTCCCTCATCAGAAGCAACCTGTGAGGCCACTTCTTCCCAAGACATATCGGGGTGCATTTCCTTAACCATTCTCATGTACCTAGCAAACTCTAATGCCTTTCTGGGAATACGACTGTTGTAGTGACTAACCAACAAGCATACATCTTCATCAAGATCTGGATTCTGGAGTTTGACTATCTTCGCAACATCCGCTTTAGATAGATACTTTAGCATGACCGGAGAAAATCTGGTTCTAAAAGCATCAAACAGTTTTCCCTCATCAGTTGTAGCAATCATCCAAGTAACATTGTGGCAGTCAACCACACAGCCACTCTCTGTGACAAGCACAGCATCTTTAAACTCAGTTGCCTTGAGCAAACCGTTAACTACAGACTTACTCAAGGCATGAACTTCGTCTATAAAGATTACAACCGGAGGCAAAAAGTATGTGTTGTTTCCAACATCAACAAGAGGGACTAAAGTCCTGTTAAGAGTATTCTTGATAATATCAAGAAGATCGTCTGTGGTTTTAACGCTTTTAGGACTTACCTCTACAAGAGGAAGGTCTACGACTTCCGCATAAAGCCTACCAAGCGTAGTCTTGCCACTACTAGCAGGGCCAAAGATCGCAAAAGAAAGATCACGCTGAACGTGGTTTTCCTTACCTAGAGCATTAAAGGCAGCAGCCTGTAACTTGCGAATAGCCTGCGTATTGCCTATGAACTTGCTAAAAGGGCTCTTAGGATTGTTGGGGTCAACAATGTTTAACTTCTGCTCTCTGGACGGAGCAGGGGCTTTCTTAGCGTGTTTTGAGCCAAAAAAGATAATTTCACGTTGTGGGATCATAGCATACCTCTCCCCCTGTTAGGGTACAATAAAGTTGGACCCTAGTTTAAAATTCGAACTGGTTAGAGCCTTTTTAGGCACCCCCTTTTCTCAAGCCAGTTGCAAAAATCATTAACTTCTACTTTGTCTACCAAGTGTGGAGAACCCCTTATAGAAAGCCATGCGTCATCATAGTTTTCGTCTGGGATTTTGCAACAAAGTATTTCTGAGCCAGTTTCTGATACAAATCCTACACAGTTTTTAGTTGCCGCTTTAGAGAAAACTGATAGCAATTTGTTCATTGCAATTCCATTAGAACACTGGAATTTTGTGTTCCATCTAACCAAGTCTACAGATGAAAATGCATGAGGAATGTATTTCTCAATCATTTTGTTCTTCTATAAACTCAAACCAAGTGCCTAACTCCACCTCAAGATAAATACTACCATCTTCATGTTGCTCCACGATAGGTAAACGCCAACACTTTTGCTTTATTCGTTTGAGTGTTTCATCATCCCTATAAGAAGACCAAGTGTCTTCATTATCTGGGTTTTCTTCCCACAGGTTAAAGCTGTTTTGATAGCACCAATGAAAGATAGTCTTAAAAATCTTATCAAAAGGAATGGTGTCTCTCGATTGTGAAGAACACACAACCCCAGCAGTAATGCCTAAGTGATTAATTTCTTCTATAGGTAGTTCGTCCTCTTTCCACTCCAAAGAATCTGGTACTTCAACCGACAATGGCCTGTAAAAAACTTTTAGAACATGGATTGTGTTTCTAATTTTGTCAAAAATAGGGGCTCCACTCTTTGACAACTCATAAATACCTATATTTCCTTCAAGAAAATGTTTAAAGAGAAGCTCCGAAGTCTTGAAGTATGAGTAATGCCTAAGAACTTTTATGACATCATCTTCTTCTAAACCACAACCAAAGCAGGCTCTAAATAGTCTGTCTTGATCTTCTTTGGAAATAACAACATGCTTTTTTTCTTCATCATCCCAGTGCAAATCATCGGCAGGAATCAACTCGTTAATCATCCTGTTTTTCTTGTGCATAAATCTTCCTCAAAGATTTTGTCTTCGACCTCATCCCAAACATCGTTGTGCTTGGATAAGGTAGTCTTTTTGTACTCTGGTTCAAAGTCCAGAATACCAATCTTCTCTCCGGTTACAGCGTCGAACCGAAGAAACACTCCACCCGATACCGTGTCATAAGCAGACACGCTCATTCCGGCGGCTCGGGCAGACTCTTTGAGTATACCAATTTCTGTGCAGAGGGCAAATGTTTCAAGCTCTGGAATCCAGCCAGCATACAAGGAACTGCGGTGACATTTGAATATATCTACTATCTGTCTACCGTTGTTGTCTTTTGATATTAAACCAGCAACGTACCATCCGTTCAAAGCATCAGCAACATCCTGTATGTTCTCTGGGTTTAGATTAATCTTATTGTTTAGATACTCTTGCAGAATAGCTTCACTATCGCAAGTGGATATTCTTTCTTCACCGTCCAAAAGCAGATCACTATTTAAAATAACACCATTATGAATAAGACCTGTGTCCTCTACTACAAAAGGATGTGTGTTATATATTGTCTTATCACAGGTAGCATATCTGGTATGAAAAAGAATAGACGTAGCCTTGTCTAATTTTCCTTCTCCAAAGCTTTCATACCTAGAGAAACTATTAGGAACCGCGTGTTCAAATATGCTATTAATCCTATCCTGATCTGGGCCTTGACGTTTAACAGTCCTAAAAGCATCAGAGTTTTTAAGCCATTTCTCTCCAAAAATACTCTTGCCATCGGTGGCTATGTATCCAGCACCATCGTTGTCATTTTCTGACATAAAGGGAGCTGATTTCTTGATTAACTTTGCAGCGTCCTTTGCCTTGTCGGGACGAATGCCTATCAACATTAGTACTTTACACATATTTAAGCAACCTTTCTTCTAGGGCTGCTGTATTTCGACTTTATGAACCTTCTGGTCGGCAAAGGAATACTTTTGCAGGTATCTAGATTTTTAGCATTTAAGCGATTGTTTAATGGAGCATTACAATTTACAACACCCAGAACCAAGTTCAAAAAGTGCTTTACTTCCTTGAAGTTAAGAGTTGAATGAAAAGTTCTTATTTCTAATGTTTTGTTAGTGTCCATAGCCTCGGTGTTGATGCTTCTGTATCTGTATTCTCCACAGGAGTCCCTTAGACTCTCAAAAACGTTATCGCTACAAATAGGCTCACAAAATTCGCACTCTCTCCTATATGGCTTGCTAACCTTAAAAAGCAAGTCTTCTGCGTAGTAAAGGTTGTTATAAGAGACAATCGGACTGCGTTTTACCTGTGGTCTATGGTCAATATGAATATGAAGACCGCACGTATCGTTAGTGTGTGCGTTTAATGATTGGAGCACACAGCAAACCTCTTCTAAAACTTTAAATATCTTTGACTCGGGGGCAGTCACCACAACCTCGGCAGACGGATAGCATTCTCCTTTATGATTGTATGCTTCAATGCTGCCATCTTCGTGCAACCTAACAAAGTCAGACAAACCTACCTTATCAAAAGCCGTTGCTAAAATATCCCAAGTAAAGGCAATGTTTTTGAAGAAGCATTCAATTTCCACACTAACCCAAGGAACTTTAGAAGTGGTTTTAGGAACGATATAGTCTCCCCGTAAAACTTTGTGGGCGCTTCTGCTGAGTTTCAGATTCCAAAGGGAATTGCGAGACGATGAAATCAAAGACTTGCACACCTTGCTTATCTTTGTCTGCTTAGTCTTGTTCATTTTAGTAGCCTCCTTTTTTAAACGGCACGGACGCAATCATAGGGTACAATAAACTTGGCTATTCTTAATTTAGAATTAGAAGAAAGACGGTGGCCTGCTGTAGTTCTTTGTGCCTTCACAAACGTCGAAGTATTCCTTGATTCCAACATTATTAGGGTCTTCTATTCCCCAAGCCAACATTCTTCTGTGCATGTTTTTTGGGAGTTTTCCCCTAACTATACACCTGGCATAACGAAGAGTTAGGTCTTTGTTTTGTAGGAGAATTTCCTCATACTCAGGCACCCGAAATGAACCGTATTTTTTCCTTCTATATCTCTTGCGGATAAGTTTTTGAAACTTGTCTAAATGAAACGACTGTGTAGAGGGGCATCTGACGGCTTCCTCTATTCTTTGCCATGCTCTAAAAGCGTCCATCGGTTAAACTTTGAATTTGGTGGGATAGTTGCATCCTTATAGGGTACAAAGATTCTGCAATTTCAAAATTAGTCGTTTTTGGGTGGTTCTTTCCTTTTGTCTTCTAATAAAGGTAAGTCAAACTTCCCTACCTTCTTAAAGAACATCCACAAGAAGTAGGCAGCACTCTGCACATTGCTACCAGCATTCCAAGCCTCCCAAATGATACTTTCTGCTCTTTCATGAATCAGAATGTTTTTTTCGCTCAATTCATCATCTATAGGCTTTTTTAGTTCTCCATATAAGACTTCATAGTAAGGCCTGTCGCTCCATTCTTGAGAAAAATACCACTCAACTTTATCTCTATAATCATTCCAAACCTTGTTATCGTGTTTGTTCATAGATTCCTTTCTTCGACCTCATTATATTTATTACGTCAATCAATATAATTGTTCGATTCTTTATGGTGTAATTTGCTAAAAATTTACTCAATTAAAAACATGCTAGAAATATTAAGTCTTAATAAAAGCCAGATAGTAACGTCAGAAGATTTTGTTGCTTTTGATAAAAATTGCGTAATAAGTAACAAACGTGGGAAAAGTGAAATAACTCTTAACTTTGAAAACGCTTATGAAATCAACAATTTAGAAGTTGTACTCGAAAAAGAAGGTTTGCTTGAGCTAAAAATTAGCTACATGGAATACGCAAGACAGTGGTCAAAAAATGTCATTATTTTCAAAAGCGAACAACCACAAAAAGAGTTTCACATACCCATAGAAAACCTGTGCTTAAAATTAAAACTCAATGTAGCTTGTGAAGAGAGCCTCAAAATCAGGATACACAAAAAACCAGAAGAAAGATACGATGTTTTTAACGAATTCGATCCATTAGGAAACGAAGAATACAAAAATAATCTATACAACACATTTACAAACTACAAGTACATCACAAGTGACAAAAAATATGAGGCACCCCAAAAAATAGACAAAAACGTTATTGGCGAATCAATCCAAGATGGAAAATCGATGCTGGTTTGTATAAAGAATAGAACCAACATACTTAAACAAAATATAGACAGTTGGCTAAAAACTGGCCTTGATGAACTCATCGTTTTGGATTGGTCTTCTGACGAGAAGATGATCGACTATTTGATGAGCCTAAGAGACAAAAGGATAAGATATGTTTATGTTAATAACGAACCTCTCTACGTTAGAACATATGCACAAAATTTAGGGGCAAGCCTGTGTAAATACAACAAGATAATGAAGATGGATGCAGATACAATAATTAAACAAACAAGTTTTTTTGAAGACCACAAAATACAACAAGGAGAATTTTTTGTTGGTGACTTTATGTGCTCAAGAGATGAAAATGAAAAAGCGACCCATGGCTTGGTGTATTTGCACACAAACGACTATTTTAGAGTTAATGGATATAATGAGAAAATAAAAGACTATGGTTGGGATGATTCTGACTTTACCATACGACTGCTTTTAAGCGGAATGAAAAAAAAACTATTCGATCTAGATTCTTTATATCACGTTCCACATGACAACAACGCTAGAGTCGCACATTGCAAAAGAATCAACCCGAACATCCTAATACAACTAAATAAAGAATTGTGTAGAAACAACCCTTTATGGGATAACAAGTTTAAAAGGCAAGAATTTGAAATAAATAGACTAGAAGATTGCCATGTGGAGTGCACAAGAAAAAAGTCTGTTGAATACAACTACGAGAACGAAGAACAAGAAAAAGCCCTACAGCAATCTATAGAGAGAGTGTTTAGTTGGTTATTTCTTAGCAAGAGCGAAATAAAAGAAGAACACAAAGAAATAATGGAAAGAAAAGACCATGAACAAATGCTACGTTGTGTGCAAGAAATTACTTTTTAAGTCTTTCCAAAAATTTAACAATCTCAGATGAAACAAAAATGTTAGAGGTTTTGAGTGGCATTACATGAATTTCTATTTTTGACGGTGCCTCCGAATCTTCACAGGGGTGAACAAAACCTAAAGCTCCTAATATGGAAGTATCACCCTCATCATAATTTCTTACCTTTGATCCGTGCAAATGATAGCAGTTGACTTTATTAACAGGGTTGTACAGATCCCATCCATGCATAGAAAAGAGATATGCGATCTTGTTATCACACCGCATTTTGCCGGTAGAAATATTAAGCTTCTCAATAAAATCTATTTTTGGAATGTTTGACCCATCTAAAGCCCAACAATCCTGGGACCAATGTGGATTTGGATGAAAGGAAATTGAGTTAGAGATAATTTCTTTTCTTGTAAGACATACTATACTTTTATTGTATCTCACATATTCTTGCACAAGAGATAACGAGTCATCAAAGTAAATATCGGCATTGCAAAACACGGAAATGCCGTTAACCGGGATAGAAAGCCAATCTTTAAAATTCGGAATACGATCTAAGAAGATAAATTTCAACTTAGTCACAAAAGGTTCGACTTCCGGATTTGATAGCACTTTTTTTAAGACAGACAAGTCAATATTGTAGTCCAAAAAAACGTTTAAACTGTAGATGAATTCATTTTTTAGATTGTTCTGAAGGCATCGGTTAAGCTCTTCTTGTCGAGATGGAGAAGAAGAGCAAAAAAAGGTAGTAAAAACATTGACGGAGGAGTTGCCTAAACCTACATTTTTTGACAGAACTCTTCTTAAAACTTCCACGTAAACTCCCAGAGGTAGGAAAGAGACACAATTATCTACGAAATTCTAACACAAAAATTAATTGAGGACTTTAAAAGAATGTCTCACAACAATATAATGTAGTAGGAAACTAAACCAAATTAAAAAGGTGCACAAAATTGCTCGAACAAAGAAAAAGTTGCGGTCACGAAAGTGACGAAGGATGGTGTGAATACTGCGTTAACTTATGGAAAGAAGCATATGAAAAAGGTGTTAAAGAAGGATCAGAGAAAAAGACAGGATATATGTGCAAAACAGACTACTATTTTGAGCTAGGGTCGTCTGCTGATGCTACACAAATATTTTCAACCTATGAAGGATTAAAACAGAATAAAAAATGTTGGAGTGAATGTGGCGTTGTAGAAATTGAAATTGCCATTAAAAGGCATATGAGCTAAAAATAAGCCTTCACAAAATTAACGGGGCAATATCTCCTTAATTAGAAAAGCAGCCGTCTGGACGTCATTACCGGCCTTGTAGTAGAAGCTTATATCTTCTTCGTCAACAATACGTTTCGGTGACTTTACCATCATTTCAAGTTCCAAATAAAGCCAAACTTTTTGGCAGTAATCGTAAAAGTTCTTGTTCTTTTGTTTCCTGTTTCTCATAGTTTTCCTCCATATAAAAATGATTATAACACAAATTTGTAACTTGTAAAGTCATAAATATATTAGGCAAATGTTGTCAAGGAGGACAAATGAAAAAAATTTTTCTGATTTTAGCTATCTTCTCTTTTGCGTTGTTTTTAGGATGTTCGACCAAAAATGACCAACAAAATGGAACGCTTCACAAACAAAAAGAGCAATTAAAAACGCCATCTTTCCTAGAAGCTACACAAAAAGAATTATTAAAAGAGCATAATAAACAAAGAAACGCAAAAGGACTAAAACCCTTAATTGCTGATAGTGATCTTTGTAAATATGCACAAAAGCACGCAGAAATTATGGCAAAGAAAAATGTTTTATACCATTCACAAATTTCTAAGTTGCAAAACAACGAAACCAATGTGGTCGGAGAAAACGTTGCTTGGGGCCAAGAAAACGCACAGTCCGTTGTTGACGCTTGGATGTGGTCTCCAATGCACAGATGGAATATATTAGGTACTAGCTACAAAAAAGTAGGATTCGGCGTAGCAAAAGACGAAAATGGAAGAATTTACTGGTGCACAGTTTTCACAGATTAGCTATTAAAAAGTGCTTCACAAATTCTAAAACTCTTTGAGCAATGATTCTTCAAAGTCCTTGCTTAAATTTTTAAAGTCCATATAAAAATCTAAAGAATTCTCAAAATAATCGGGGGCCGTTGAAAGGACCTGTTCCGTGTATATGGGCTTTTTAGGTCTCTTTCTTAGTTTACGCATAATATGATAAGACCATAGATAGGCATTTGCAGCTTTTCTATACTTCACAACATCAAAATCTTCGATGGGATTTAAATAAATCAGCTTTAAAGCCCGTTTCTCACAATCGTGTTCAATGCGGAGAATAGTGTTTAGGCTTTTGTTGAGTATCTCGTCATCAGCTACAAAATTTGGATCCTCTGCCCAATCAAAAAGGACATCGTAGTAAAAGGCAGAATTATCCCAAAACTTTCTGTCTGTTTTATATTGAAGAAAATGGCAGTACTCATGAAGCAATATTTCAAAGCCCATATGATGGGCCATTGCAACACACAGTTCTTTGTTGTCCTCCTCTGTTTCTAGCCAGCCACCATAGCCATTTATTTGATCCTTGTTATGAAGCAATACCGAAAACTTGTTTTCGAGAAGATGCTTCACAACTTTTAAAGTGAAATCAGCTTTTGTATTCATTGGTTTTGAATTGTTTGCTTAAGCTCTGCTATGCATTTGCCAGCAGAAACATAAAAAATTCCTGTTCCTCCATTAGCTGTCCAGCTTTCTACATTTTTAGGAGTGTCATCTATAAGAATGTTTCCTTTATTTTTTGCTGCGTAAACATACTTGAGTTCTTTTACGCCCACAATAACTTTATTGGGATCAAACCCAAAGTTAGATTTCATCCATTCCTTTTTATCAACAACCGCGAAATCGCTTATAGGACCCCTATGCTTTTTTGGTCCAGCACTAAGTATAAAAATGTTCTTAAAATTGTCCCTAAGAAATCCCATGAGCATATCAGCACCAGGCTTCTTTTCTAGCTCTAAAAAGAACCTAGTAGGAAGGTCATGCCAGTTTTCGCCAAAATTGTTTGTGTATTTTTTTGTACCTTCATCGAAGTCAGCCAAAACTCCATCCATGTCACAATAAATTGTGAACATGCTTGTATCTGGAACACCGCTTAGCTTACGCCATTCAGACATTAATTTTTCATTCATCGGACAAGCCACTTAGTGTCCTCCACTCTTTGATCAATGGATCGTTGTAATTAACAGAAGCTGCTTGTAAGGCAGGGCTCTGTTGAGGCTGTGTCTTACGAGCCTGTTGAGGAGCAGGTTGTTGTGCCTGTGGTTGAGCAGGCTGTTGTGGCTGGGCCTGTGGCTGGGCCTGTGGCTGGGCCTGTGGCTGGGCCTGTGCCTGACCACCAAGTTGCTTGTACATCTTTTGTAAATTGTTTAGTGGATGATTAAACTTACCACTTTGAACAACCTCGTCAAAAACCTGTTTAAGGTTACTTGCGTTTACTGAGCTGCCTACCAAGCCCAAGATAGCTTGCTTAGCGTTGCTGTCTAGCCCCATGTATTGAGACATATAAACCAATATAGCATTAAAAAACTTAGTTGCTAAAGGATCATTTGGGAACTTCTTGGACACTGAGTCGATAGTTCTCTTATAAGCATCAGCTGGCTCCTGTGTGTTTATGGTGACAAGAAGGTCTATAGCTTTCATGCTTTTGTTGTCTTTGGTTGTAGTCGAAGAAAGACCCTTAAAAACATTGATGATCTCGGACTCAGTGTTGTTTATTGTCATCTTCTTTTCAGAAGAGGCCAAGTACTTAGGCATACCTTTTTGAATGTCACCCCAAGCCTGTAGGATAGCTCCAGAAGAGTCTCTGCCGCCATCATTTCCAGAAACCATTCTTCCTGCGTTTTGTATGAGGTTAGTAACAGGGGTGGGTCCATGTATCATGAATGCAGCGGTAATATATGGATTAGAGCCCTTTCTCAAGTTCATAAAATTGCTTACAATCTTGTCAGGGTCGTCGCCAGCTTCATCAAAAACTAAACTCCTGCCATTTTGCTGTGCTGAACTTTGATGAGTTTGTTGAACCCACCTTACAACACGTTTGTAATCACCATAGGAGTCAAGGCTTCCTACTATTTTAGAAAATTCTTCTTCTGGTATTTGATTGATTGCTGCTTCCACGCCAGCAGGGTCAGATGCATTGTTAACAGTTAAATCACCGTTTTGATCAACAGAGGTTTGTATATGATCACTAATTTTGTCTATCTTTGTCCAGACCTTTTGAATATCATGTAGCCATTTTTCATAGTTATGAGGGTCGCTTTTCGACATTTCCTTCATCATATTGAAAGCATGATAGAATCCAAGCACTTGATCTTTAGGAGATTTTGATTGAAACTCAGCTCTCAATTTATCGATTGTTAAATCTTTTCCTGTGTCCATGGCACCAGAAAAATGAGAATCATGTTCGTCAGCAAGCTTCTTTATTCTTTGAACAGTAAAAGACTTTCCACTTGCTGGAGCTCCTAATACAGCTATAGCCAAATGGTTCTTTTCCGCATAAGACATTTCGATAAGTTTCCAGAATTCAAAGAAGTTCATAATTATCCTTTTCTAGCCCCCCAACCAAGATCCGGGCCTCCAAATATCAAATAAGTATCCGGATGATTCTGGGTTTATCTTTCTTAGTTGCAACCCAATATCATCTGCGTGATAGCCCAGAACTTTCCGAGCGTATCTAGCTATTTTTTCGAAAACTGTGTCACTAAAAAAGCTTGGTTTTAACTTTGGTGAACCTTTTTCTATATCATAAACGTTAGCAAACAATTGAGCTATTGAGCTTAACATGCTCTTGCTCTCTTCGTCCTTTTTAATTATATCATGGTGTATATTATCATCTTTTTCGCCACCCTCCTTTGAAGCCCGAACAAGATAATCTCTATATTGGTTTATTAACCCATAGATATTATTTTCTAGGTGTTTCAATCTAGAAGGTCCGCCATGTTCACCTGGACGGGTGCCAGCACTGGTCCATGTGTCATTCTCGTCTTCTAACAAAAATTCTTTAAAGCAGATATTTCTTACCATAACACGATTATTTAGTGTCAAAACAACAATTTTTAAATTAATAACTCCTATAATTTATTACACAATAAATGGTGAAATATGAACGATTTCGGGCTTTTGAAAGACTACGGACACATTATAATGAGCCTGAGTGGGATGAATACTTTTCTTCAAAGCAGTCAGATACAGAAATTGCGGAATGTATAGGAGCTGCGCTAAGCACGTATTAGAAGTCAATTACCCACCCCTAAAGGGAGTGGGCTTGTAAATCACCGGAGCCTTCTCCGCAGTGTCTACTATAAGCCAATTGACACATGGCTCGTTCTTCAACAGCTTGCCGTTGAAGAAGCGACCGGAGTGCTACATTTTTAGCAACAACAGCAACCAGTTCAACAACAGCAATTTAAAAATGAAAGTTACAACATAAATAATGTTAAATAATTAGAGGAACTTATGCAAATAATGAAACTAAGATTTGACAATAATTCAAGAAAACCTA
>Ga0209189_1000920_pt1 | contig 22794 bp, 21 predicted proteins | sample C_130820_EF_Meta_FD_187308 | JGI IMG/M metagenome (GOLD analysis project Ga0209189, IMG submission 187308) | Freshwater microbial communities from Lake Croche, Canada to study carbon cycling - C_130820_EF_MetaG (SPAdes) (version 3) | ecosystem: Environmental > Aquatic > Freshwater > Lake... | reverse complement strand
CGCCGCCTTTGTCGAGGCCGTTAAGCAGTTGTAGAACGATCGCGTCCATAGGCTTTTCAGAGCTTAAAAAACGGAAATCCCGGTCCAGCTTTTAGGCTGGGCCGGGGGAGTGGGAGCCGACTGCGGGCTCTTGCGAGCCCGCGAGATGCTGGTACCGCTTGCGATCAGACCGGCTTCGATCCGATCAGACTGGCTTAGACCTTATAGGGTCCGAGGTTTCCGCCGAAAATCTTCGGATCGTAGTCAACGTCCTTGCGAGGGACGACTTGAATGTCCATCAGATCGTACTTGCCGGCGGGCTTTTGCTTGCCACGCACCACGAGGATGTCTTTCATACACTGATGGTCTTCGGCACGGTACTCGGTCGGGCCGTTACCCATGCCGTCGAACTTGAAGCCTTCGAGTGCCTTGATGACTTGTTCGGGGTTGAAGGTGCCGGCCATTTCAACGGCGTTGGCATACAGCAGGGTCTGCACATAGGCTGTGTGAGCGGCCTGCGACGGGGGCATCTTGTACACCGCACCGAAAGACTTCACAAAGTTCTGCGAGGCTGCGTCGGTCAACTGCCAGTCCCAGTTTGCGGTACCAAAGATGCCCTTGATGGCGTCACCAGCACCCTGTGCCATCAACTCGGAGAACAAGGGCACCACGACTTCGAATTTCTTACCGTTGGCTTGCTTGTCGCGCAGCCCGAATTGAACAGCCTGTGTCAGCGAGTTGATCATGTCCTTACCGTAGTGGTTAAGGATCAGCACGTCGGCGCCCGAGTTCAAAACAGGGGTGATGTACTGCGAGAAGTCGGCGGCGCCCAGCGGCGTACGCACGGCGTTGACCGTTTTCCAGCCCGTGGCTTCGGTCGATGCCTTCATCGACTCTTCCTGTGTCCAGCCCCACGTGTAGTCGGCGGTCAGGTGATAGGCACGACGCTCTTTACCGTATTCTTTGGCGAGGACAGGTCCGAGTGCCTTGCCCGACATGTAAGCGTTGAAGAAGTGGCGGAAGCCATAGCGCTTCTTGTCTTTGCCTGTCGTGTCATTTGAGTGGGTCAAGGCGCACATGTAGATCACGCCCATTTCCTGCGCCAGCCCCTGCAGTGCAATCGCTTCACCAGAGGAGGAGCCGCCGGTGAACATGGTGACGCCATCCTTTTCGATCATGCGTTTGCCGAGCGCGCGCGCTGCGTCGGTCTTGGTTTGGGTGTCGCCGGTCACGTACTCGACTTTCTTGCCGAGGATGCCGTTCCCTTTGAGAGCAAGCGGCTTCATCGTCTTGAGCATGCCGCCGTCGCCTTCGCCGTTGATGTGCTTGACAGCGAGTTCGTAGGCACGCAGTTCATCCGCGCCTTCGTCGGCGTAGGCTCCGGTCTGTGGTACGGTAAATCCGAATTTGACCGTCGCGCTTTTGCCCGGATCATTGCGGAAGTCGTCGGCCCAGGCATTCTTCACGTAGAAGGATGGTGCAACAGCCGAGGCGCTGAAGCCGGCCACTGATTTGAGAACTTTGCGGCGTGAATCGTTTTGCATAATGTCTCCGTCCAGACTGTGGGGCGAATTGGCGTGAAAAAAGTCAACAGCCGCTGAGTCTCTACGGAACACACAATGATTACAATCTTTTGGATATCGGGATTACCCTAGGTGGGCTTGTTTTTTGACTTTTTAACCGTCTTGAGGTGGAGATGATGCTGGCGGAAGCGACGACCCACGGCCCGCTAGCGCTGCAGCGCCCAGTCGACCCCGGCCGCCAATTGCAGGTTGCCTCGGCCCTTCAGTCGGCATTACCTCCGCACTGCGTGCTTTGGCGGGACGAAGACACCCGGCCCTACGAGTGCGACGGGCTCTCGATGTACCGGCAGTTACCCATGGTGGTGGTCCTGCCCGAGACAGAGGCGCACGTGATTCAGGTCCTGAGGATCTGTCGCGGTCTGGCGGTACCGGTCGTCGCACGGGGCGCCGGAACTGGACTTTCGGGTGGGGCGATGCCCCATGCCGAGGGCGTGCTGCTGGGGATGGCCAAATTCAATCGGATCACCCAAGTCGACCCGCTCGCTCGAACGGCCACGGTTCAGCCCGGGGTGCGCAATCTCGCAATCAGTGAGGCGGCTGCCCCGTACGGACTTTATTACGCGCCCGATCCTTCTTCGCAGATTGCGTGCAGCATCGGCGGCAACATTGCTGAGAACTCGGGCGGTGTGCATTGCCTAAAGTATGGTTTGACCGTTCATAACGTGCTTCGAGCCCGTGTGGTGACAATCGATGGGGAAGTTATCGAACTCGGTGGACTGGCTCCCGATGCGCCAGGACTGGATTTGCTCGCGCTCTACGTCGGCTCTGAGGGAATGCTGGGCGTGTTGACCGAGGCGACCGTCCGACTGGTGCCCAAGCCCAAGCTGGCTCGGGTCATCATGGCGTCATTTGCCACGGTTGAGGCTGCAGGCGATGCCGTCAATGCCGTGATTTCTGCTGGCATCATTCCTGCCGGTTTGGAAATGATCGACCGCAAGGGCGTTGCGATGGTCGAGCCTTTCGCCAAAGCCGGTTACGACCTCGACGCAGCTGCCATTCTGCTCTGCGAATCCGATGGCACCCCCGAAGAGGTCGCCGAAGAAATCGCCCACATGCAGCAGGTCTTCGAGCAGGCTGGCGCAACGCGTTTTGCCGTATCGCGTGACGAGTCCGAGCGCCTGCGGTTCTGGGCGGGACGAAAAAACGCGTTTCCGGCCGCCGGTCGGGTTTCCCCAGATTATTACTGCATGGACGGGACCATCCCACGCAAACGCCTGGGTGAGGTTCTCAATGCGATCGCGGCGATGGAGGAGCGTTATCAGTTGCGCTGTGCCAACGTGTTTCACGCGGGCGACGGCAACCTGCACCCACTGATTTTGTTTGATGCCAACGATCGTGACGAACTGGCTCGGGCCGATGCTTTTGGGGTCGAGATTCTGGAGTTGTGCGTGGCCGTTGGCGGAACCGTCACGGGGGAGCATGGTGTCGGGATTGAGAAGATCAACCAGATGTGCTCACAGTTCTCCCGCGACGAACTCGACTACTTTCTGGCGGTCAAAAAAGCGTTTGATCCCATGGCCCTGCTCAACCCAGAAAAGCTGATTCCGACTTTGCATCGGTGCGCTGAGTACGGGCGCATGCGAGTGCATGGTGGGCAGTTGCCATTCGTTGACTTGCCCCGGTTCTGAGATGTCCGAGACCGTAACCAACCGCTTGCGCCAGCAGATTTTGGCCGCTCGCGAGAGCGGCACGACATTAACCCCGATAGGCGGTGGAACGAAAGCCTTCTATGGCAATCGCGGAATGGAGCCCTCGCCCTCTAAGCCCCAGCCCCTCTCGACTCATGAACTGACGGGGATCGTGGCTTACGAGCCCAGCGAATTGGTGGTGGTGGCCCGCTCCGGCACGCGCCTTTCGGAACTCGAGTCCGCCCTGGCCGAACGCGGACAAATGCTCGGTTTTGAACCACCGCATTTTGGCCCTGGCGCCACGATTGGCGGGTGCGTGGCGGCCGGTCTCTCGGGCCCGCGCCGGATGGCTGCGGGTGCTGTGCGCGATTTCGTCCTGGGTGTGCGCCTCCTTGATTCGAACGGATTGACGCTTTCGTTTGGCGGTCAGGTCATGAAGAATGTCGCTGGTTACGATGTGGCGCGATTGATGGCCGGATCACTTGGGACCTTGGGTCTGTTGACCGAGGTTTCTCTCAAGGTTTTGCCTTGCCCTGCAGCCGAATCGACGCTTCATGTGCCAATGACGCAGGCGGAGGCTTTACTGGCGTTCGATCGCTGGTCGAGCCAGCCCTTGCCAATTTCTGCAATGACCTGGTTGGATGATGTTGCATCGATCCGTTTCTCGGGCGCTCGCGCTGCGGTCCAGGCTGCTCTGCAAGAGCTTGGTCGGGGCCAGGTGGCTGAAGACCCCCAATTGGCTCAAGCGTTTTGGACTGCGTTACGCGAACAGACCCATCCGTTCTTTCAAGGTCCGCCAGCGTCCGAGAAGACACTCTGGCGTCTGGCCTTACCCGCCCGCGTGGCACCGATCCAAATTCCCGGCGCGACATCTACCTTGATCGAGTGGGGCGGCGCCCAGCGCTGGATCTATAGCGCCGCAGACGCGTCGGAGGTTCGATCGATCGTGGCAGGCGCTGGCGGGCATGCGACCAGGTTTCGCTCGCCAGGGGCGTCAGCCGATGACGTATTTACAGCGCTCGCACCCGCGTTGCTGAAGATTCATCGCAACCTTAAGAACGCCTTCGATCCGCAAGGTCTATTCAACCCCGGACGCCTTCACCCTCAGGCTTGAATGCATGGAAACTCACCTCGCTGATTGGTTGCAGGGCACGCGCGATGGCCAAGAAGCCGAGGCGATTTTGCGCCGTTGCGTGCATTGCGGTTTTTGCACTGCAACCTGTCCAACATACCAACTGCTGGGCGATGAACTCGACGGGCCGCGTGGCAGAATTTATCTGATCAAACAGGTTGTCGAAGGGGGCAAACCGACGGCCGCGACCCAATTACATCTCGACCGCTGCCTGACCTGTCGCAACTGCGAAACGACTTGTCCTTCAGGCGTCGAATATGGGCGTCTGATTGATATCGGACGGCGCCTTGTGGATCAGCAGGTCGAGCGCCCTGCAGCACAGCGCGCGGTGCGCGGATTGCTGCAAGAAACATTGACGCGACGCTGGGTATTTGACCCGGCGATGCGGGTTGGACAGGCCGTTCGCGAGATGTTGCCCGCGGCCCTCAAAGAGAAGGTTCCTGCGCGTCGCAGCCCGGGCGTCTGGCCCACTAAGGTGGCGGGTGATGCAAAGTTTCAGCGACGTGTTTTTCTGATCAACGGCTGCGTACAGCCCGCGATGATGCCCTCGATCGATGCCGCGACTGCGCGTGTCCTGGCCGCTATTGGAGTAAACGTTTCTTACGCTCAGGAGTCAGGATGTTGCGGAGCAATTCGTCATCATCTCGATGATCAGAATGGCGCGCTTGAAGACGCTCGTCGCAATATCGATGCGTGGTTCCCGGCCCTCGAAGCCCAAGCCGTGGAAGCGATCGTGGTGAACGCCTCGGGTTGCGGTGCTGCGGTTAAAGAGTACGGACATTGGCTGGCCGATGATGTTGCCTACGCGGATCGGGCCCAGCGCGTGTCGGCCTCGGTGCGCGATCTAAGTGAGTTTTTGGCGGCAGAGGTTGATCGCTTGGGCGACCTGATTGGCTCAAACCACTCGGGCAAGCCGGTCCAAGACCCCAAACATGCTCAGTCTCAGCGGATCGCTTTTCATCCGCCCTGCACCCTGCAGCATGGCCAAAAATTGGGTGGCGTTGTCGAAGCGCTACTGGACCGTTTGATGGATCGCCTGGCTGAGGTTGCGGCCAGAGTCGATTCCGAAAAAGCGCCGGTCGCCAAGCGAGTGGCCTTTTCAGAGTCGCACCTGTGCTGCGGTTCGGCCGGGACCTACTCGGTGCTTCAGCCTGAAATTTCGGCCCAACTACGCGACCGTAAATTGGCCAACATCGATATCAGCCAGCCCGATTTAATCCTGTCGGCCAATATCGGCTGCATCACCCATTTGCAAAATGGGACCGTGACGCCGGTCCGGCATTGGGTTGAGTGGCTAGATGGCCTTATTCAATTGCCTTGACCATGTCCTCGACGACTTTCTTGGCATCGCCAAAGACCATCATGGTCCGGTCCAGATAAAACAACTCGTTGTCCAGACCGGCATAGCCTGACGCCATCGATCGCTTATTGACAATGATCGTCCGGGCCTTGTAGGCCTCCAGAATTGGCATCCCGGCGATCGCGCTTTGTGGGTCGGTCTTGGCTGCTGGGTTCACCACGTCATTCGCACCCAGCACCAGAACGACATCGGTCTGGCCAAACTCTGGGTTGATGTCTTCCATCTCCACCACCTGCTCGTAGGGCACTTCGGCCTCGGCTAGCAGAACATTCATGTGGCCCGGCATCCGACCAGCGACGGGATGAATCGCGTAGCGCACGTTGACGCCGCGGTGGGTGAGTTTTTCAGCCAATTCCTTGAGGGCATGCTGGGCCCGGGCAACCGCCAGGCCATAACCCGGCACGATGATCACGCTCTCGGCATTGCCCAGCAGGAACGCTGCATCGTCCGGTGAGCCGCTGCGAACATTGCGCTGGACGCCACCGGCCCCAGCAGCCGCTGGGTTCGTGGCCTCTCCACCAAAGCCGCCCAGGATGACGTTGAAAAACGAGCGATTCATCGCCTTGCACATGATGTAACTCAGGATGGCACCCGAACTACCCACGAGCGAACCCGCGACGATCAACATCGCATTGTTCAGAGAGAAACCGATGCCGGCCGCGGCCCACCCCGAATAACTATTGAGCATCGAGACAACCACGGGCATATCCGCTCCGCCAATCGGAATGATGATCAAAACGCCAAGAATGAAAGCGATCAGCATCATGGCCAGAAATGGGACCCATGCAGGCTCAACTCCGGGTGCGAAGGCATAAACCAGCCCGAACCCGATCATTGCGATGGCCAGTACGAGATTGAGCACATGTTGTCCGGGGAACACCACCGGGGCACCCTGGAAGAGACGGAACTTGTACTTGCCCGACAACTTGCCGAAGGCGATCACCGAGCCCGAGAAGGTGATTGCACCGATGGCCGTTCCAAGGAACAGTTCGATCCGGTTGCCCAGTGGAATCGCATCGCCACCGAGCTTGACGATCCCTAAAGCCCGAGGCTCCGAGACGGCCGCGACGGCAATACAGACGGCTGCCAGACCGATCAGTGAATGCATAAGAGCAACCAGCTCGGGCATCTTCGTCATTTCAACGCGATTGGCTGCGACCGCCCCAATGCCACCGCCGACGATCAAACCGCCAAACAGCAGGGCAAGGCCACTGGGAAGGTGAGCTGCCGCCTCGGGCGTGGTTGTCAGCTGGGTGATGGCCGCGAGCGTCGTGACGATTGCGATCGCCATCCCGGCCATGCCGAAGGCATTGCCGCGGCGGGCAGTGGTCGGGTGAGAGAGTCCCTTGAGTGCCTGAATCAGACAGACCGAGGCCACCAGATACAGGAGCGCTACGAGATTGGCGTTCATGCTGCGTCTCCGCCTTTGGCTGCCTTGGGTTCCTTGCGCCGGAACATTTCCAGCATGCGCCGTGTGACCAGAAATCCCCCAAAAACATTCACCGCGGCGAGCGCGACCGCCAAGGTGCCCATGGTCTGGCCCACGGGGCCTTCGGTGAGGGCGGCCGCCAGCATGGCACCCACGATGACGATCGCCGAAATGGCATTTGTGACCGCCATCAATGGCGTGTGAAGGGCGGGGGTAACGTTCCAGACCACGTGATAGCCGACGTAAATCGCCAACACAAAAATGATCAGATTGGTCACGCCGGGGCTGAGCGCATCCATGGGTTTTCTCCGGGGTACTTAAGGGGTTGCGCGCGATAAAAAAGGATCAGGGGGATCAGGCGCGCAAGACCTGACCGTCACGGCACATCAGTACCGCGCGGACAATTTCATCCTCGGTATCGACGTGCAGGTTGCCCTGCGCATCGATGACGAGCTTAAGGAAGTCGAGCACGTTACGCGCATACAGAGCGCTGGCATCCGCGGCGAGCATGGCGGGCAAATTGGTTTCGCCAACGATGACGATGCCATGGCGAACCACGGTGCGGTCAGCCGCCGACGATTCGCAGTTGCCGCAGACGCCGTCGGCCCCTCGGCCCGCCGCCATATCCACGATGACGGCCCCTGCCCGCATGGCGGCGACCATCGCATCGGTTACGAGCAAGGGCGCGGCGCGACCTGGAATCAGCGCCGTCGTGATCACCACATCGGCCAGCGCAACCCGCTCAGCGACCAGCACACCTTGCCGACGTTTGTAATCATCGCCCATCTCGCGCGCGTACCCGCCCTGGCCTTTGGCAAGGGTGGCTTCTTCGGCGGTCAACGGGACTTCGACGAACTTGGCGCCAAGGGACTCGACCTGTTCTTTGACATCGGGGCGAACATCAAAAGCTTCAACCACTGCGCCGAGCCGTTTGGCGGTCGCAATCGCCTGCAGTCCAGCCACGCCCGCGCCCAACACCAGGACCCGTGCGGCCTTGACCGTGCCCGCTGCCGTCATCAACATCGGAAAAAAGCGCGGGTAAACATTCGAAGCAATCAGTACCGCCTTGTAGCCGGCAATGTTGGCCTGGCTCGACAGCACATCCAGGCTCTGCGCACGGGTAATCCGCGGTGCGGCTTCCAGTGCAAAGGCGGTTAGGCCGGCAGCGGCCATTGCCTCGAGCCCGTGACGATCGAATGGGTCCAACATCCCGACTACGGCCGCGCCGCGCCGCATTTGGTTAAGTTCCGCCGCTTGGGGCGATCGCACTTTGAGGACGAGGTCGCAACTGAATGCTGATTCGGGGGCAACGATCTCAGCACCAGCTGCCGCATAGGCGGCGTCTGTCTGGGCCGCGGGCAAACCAGCCCCAGCCTGAACCAGAACCTGATGGCCTGCGGCGACCAATTTTTTGACCGTTTCCGCCGTTCCCGCCACCCTGACTTCGCCGGGGCGCGTTTCGGTCGGAATGCCGATACGCATGGCTAACTCCTTCTGCATTAGGTAATCGTGCTCTGAATTGTTGAGTCTATTTAGCCGGTCTTATAGCACGTGGTGGCAGGCAAGGGCCCGGTGGTGCCCCCACGCTGGGTGGATGCCATTAGACTGAGAGAACTCATCAACCCGCGATTTTCGCCCGATTTTGAATCGAATGTCATCTACCGACACTGACGATCGCTTTGATCAGGACCTCGATCGATGGCTCGAAGCGGTGCCTGCTGGTCATGGACAACGTGTCGTGGTGGGCTTATCAGGCGGTGTGGACTCTTCGGTCTCGGCGTGGATGCTCAAACAAGCCGGCTGGGACGTCATCGGTCTCTTCATGAAAAACTGGGAGGATGATGATGACGGAGACTATTGTTCTACTCGTCAGGATCTGATTGATGCTGCAAGCGCAGCAGATTGCGCTGGTGTGCCCCTTGAAGCCGTTAATTTCTCGGCTCAGTATAAGGATCGCGTGTTCGCTGAATTTCTGAGCGAATACGAGGCGGGCCGGACCCCCAATCCCGATATTTTGTGTAATGCCGAAATCAAGTTTCGGGCATTTCTCGATCATGCCCTGATGCTGGGCGCCGAGCGGATTGCGACCGGCCATTACGCCCGGGTTCGGCAGGCTGAGGGCGCAAACGTCTGGCAGCTCCTGCGGGGTCTGGATGCCGCCAAAGATCAAAGTTATTTTCTTCATCGGCTCAATCAGGCTCAACTTTCTCGAACCCTGTTCCCCGTGGGACACTTGCCAAAGCCGGTCGTTCGGGAGATTGCCCGTCAGATTGGCCTACCCAATGCCGCCAAGAAGGACTCCACCGGAATCTGCTTTATTGGTGAGCGGCCGTTCCGGGAGTTTTTGGCGCGCTATCTGGCCCACCGCCCCGGCCCGATCCGGGAGCCCGGCGGACGCTTGATTGGCGAACATGTGGGCTTGAGTTTTTATACGCTCGGTCAACGCAAAGGCATTGGCGTGGGCGGCTCTAGGGGCGGCAATGGCGATGCGTGGTACGTCGCCCGTAAAGACATGGCGCGCAACACCTTGTGGGTCGTCCAGGGCCATGACCATCCCTGGTTGCTATCGGAATCGCTGCATGCAAGCGACGTGCACTGGATTGCAGGTGCTCCTCCCGAAGAAACCCACAATCTAAGCGCGAAGACGCGCTACCGGCAAGACGATGCGCCCTGTCGCCTGACGGCCGTTGCGCCAGCCGAGTCAACGTTAGATTCATCGTTCACGCTTGATTTCCCTCAACCCCAATGGGCCGTGACTCCGGGTCAGTCGGCTGTCCTATACCGTGGTGAAGTTTGCCTGGGCGGTGGCGTCATTCACTCATTCGTCTCTTCAGAACGGTCCATTGCAGGAGCCACTTAATGGCAATCAGTCGTTTTTTTGTTTTGCAGTTGTCGGTCCTGGGCAGTTTGCTGCTCGTCGCACTGGCCGCGGCGGGAATGATCCAATGGCCCTGGGCGCTCGGGCCGATCTTGTTGGTCGTGATTGGCTTGCGCGATTTGCAGCAGACCCATCATTCTATTCAGCGCAACTATCCCATCATTGGGCATTTGCGTTTCATGCTCGAATTTATTGGCCCCGAAATTCGCCAGTATTTCATCGAGAGCGACACCGAGGCCGCACCGTTTTCGCGCCAACAGCGCGCGATCGTCTATCAGCGCTCCAAAAATGTGCTCGACAAGCGTCCGTTCGGGACGCAATTTGATCCCTACGCAGTAGGGTTTGAGTGGATCAACCATTCGATCGCGCCCGCCAAGGTGGCCGAGCCAGCTGACTTTAGGGTCCGGATCGGCGGCGATCGAGCGCAACCCTACGATGCCTCCGTATTCAATATTTCGGCGATGAGTTTTGGCGCGCTCTCGGGCAACGCCATTCAGTCGCTGAATCGAGGTGCCAAGCTGGGTGGGTTCGCGCATGACACGGGCGAAGGGTCTATTTCCGTTCATCACCGCGAACATGGCGGGGATCTGATTTGGGAAATTGGCAGTGGGTACTTTGGCTGTCGGACCGCTGATGGGCGATTCGACCCCGAGCGGTTTGCGGCGCAGGCGACTCACCCTCAGGTCCGCATGATCGAGGTCAAACTCTCGCAGGGTGCCAAGCCCGGTCACGGCGGTGTTTTGCCCGGGCCCAAAGTGACGGCTGAGATCGCCGAGGCACGCGGCGTTCCGATCTGGACCGACTGCATTTCTCCCGCCAGTCACCGTGAATTCTCGACACCGATTCAGTTATTGGAATTTATCGCCCGATTGCGCGAACTTTCGGGTGACAAACCGACCGGATTCAAGCTGGCGATTGGTCATCCCTGGGAATGGTTTGCGATCGCCAAGGCCATGCAAGAAACTGGAATCACGCCAGATTTCATCGTGGTCGATGGTAAGGAAGGCGGCACGGGTGCAGCACCCGTCGAATTCATGGACCACGTCGGGATGCCTATGCGAGATGGACTCCGCCTGGTGCACAACACGCTGTTGGGTCTTGATCTCAGGGGACGTGTTCGGATTGGTGCCGCCGGGCGGATGATTACAGCATTTGATATCGCTGGGACGATGGCGTTGGGTGCGGACTGGTGTAATGCCGCTCGGGGCTTCATGTTTGCGGTTGGGTGTATTCAGGCTCAGCATTGCCACACAGGCGCGTGTCCGACCGGTGTCGCAACTCAGGACCCGATCCGCCAGCGCGCGCTTGTCGTTACCGACAAAGCGCAGCGTGTTTACAATTTTCATCACAATACGGTCGAGGCGCTTGCCGAACTGGTCGCAGCGGCTGGATTGGATCATCCGGGCCGCTTGCGGGCGCAACATATCATGCGTCGCGTATCGCCCACGGAGATTTCATCCCTGGCCGATCTCTATCCGACCATGCCCCATGGCGCTCTTCTGGCTGGTGATCCACCGATTGAGGTGTTTCGACGATATTGGTCGGCGGCGCGGGCTGACCGATTCGGCTGATGTGCGAGAGTCAACGGACGTCGATGAGTAACCCCCCGCTACATCAGCACTATGTCGTACTGTTCTTGAGAATAAATAGTTTCGACCGTTAACGCCACAGGTCTGCCGATGCGCTCGGTCAGCGTGGCCAAAAATCCGGCTTCGTCATCAAGAAACAGATCAACGACCGCCTGTGAGGCAACAATCCGGAACTGTTTGGGATTGAACTGACGCGCTTCGCGGTCGATTTCGCGCAGAATTTCATAACAAACTGTCCGTGCGGTCTTGAGCGACCCACGACCATTACAGACCTTGCAGGGCTCGCAGAGTTGTTGGGCGAGCGATTCGCGGGTGCGTTTGCGCGTGACCTCGACCAGGCCCAGGGTGGTAAAACCGCTCACAGTTGTCCGAGTCCGATCTTTGGCCAGTGCTCGCCCGAGTTCTGCCAGCACCGCCTCGCGATGCTCCGTGTTTTGCATGTCGATAAAATCGATAATGATGATGCCGCCCAGATTGCGCAGGCGCATCTGTCGCGCGATCGCTTGTGCGGCCTCAAGATTCGTCTTGAAAACCGTATCGTCGAAGCTGCGTCCACCGACAAAACCGCCCGTATTGACGTCGATCGTGGTGAGCGCTTCGGTGGGATCGATGATCAGGTAGCCACCCGATTTGAGTCCCACTTTCCGTTCGATTGCGCGTCCGATTTCGTCTTCGACGCCGTGTAGATCGAAGATCGGCCGGTCGCCCTGATGCCGGGCTAAGCGCGTTGCCAGGGACGGCATGTAGTCCAGGGCAAACGCAAGGAGGGCGTCATACGCCTCGGCCGAGTCGACGAGAATGGTCTGAGTGTCTTCACCGATCAGATCCCTCACGACTCGTTGTGACAGGCTCAGTTCCTGACACAAGACAACCGGCGGCGGATGTTTTGTGCTCCCTTCGATGATTTGCTTCCAGCGTTTGCGCAGGTATTGCACATCGGCGGAGAGTTCAGCGTTGGTGGCTTCCTCAGCGATCGTGCGGGCAATGAAGCCGCCGCGCTCATCCGACGGAACCGCCTCGCGCACGCGGGCGCGCAGTGCTTCGCGCTGGCCCTCATCATCAATTCGTTGACTGATGCCGATATGGGGGTCCAGCGGCAGGTAAACCAAAAACCGTCCTGCGATTGAGAGATGCGTCGACAGCCTTGCCCCTTTGGTGCCGATGGGATCTTTCATGATCTGCACCATCAGGCGATCACCCTCGTGGAGTAGGCGCTCGATCGGCAAAGGACCCGGACTGGATATCTCAGCGGACGCCTGCCAGACATCGGCCACGTGCAGGAACGCCGAGCGCTCCAGGCCAATATCGACAAACGCCGACTGCATTCCAGGCAGGACTCGGGTGACGCGCCCGAGGCAAATGTCACCCACCAGACCACGCCCGCCCGAACGTTCAATGTGGAGTTCTTGCAGCGTTCCGTTCTGGACGACGCCAACGCGCACTTCCTGCGGCATGACATTGATCAGGATCGTTTCCGACATGGGCTGAAGACCTATCTTGGAAGCGCGCCAGCGCTTTGCAGTAACCGCGACGCCTCGTATAGGGGTAAGCCCATGATCCCGGTGTCGCTGCCGTCGATACGCCGGATGAATGCGCCAGCCCCCCCTTGGACTGCATAGGCTCCGGCCTTGTCCATCGGTTCGCCCGAGGCGACATATCGATCGATCTGGTCCCGGCTGAGGCGGGCAAAGCGCACCCGCGATAGGCTGGTAACCCGCAAAATCTTGGGGTGCCATCGAGATTCCATCTCACCATCGGTTGGCTCGGTTGGCTCGGTTGGCTCGCTCGGCACGGGCGGTTCGCTTAATTTCGATCGAATCCGGGGCCTGGCGATCGCCATCGCGGTCAGGACCCGGTGTGACCGTCCCGACAAGGCACTCAGCATTTCGACGGCTTCCGCTGCGTGGGCGGGCTTCCCAAGAATCCGCCCGCCAATGGCGACCGTCGTATCAGCGACCAGAATCGGTGCCGCCTCGAGTCGACGCCGCTGATGTCGGGCCATCGCTGCCGTGAGTTTGGCCGCAACCACCCGCTCGACATATTGCGTCGGGTTCTCCCCTTCAAGTGGGTTTTCAAGCGCCTCGACGTCTTCGGCGATATCAATCGCAGAATCGGCCACCAGCAGCTCCGTTCGAACGCCCAGTCGGCCAAGAAGCTCGCGTCGCCGGGGGCTCTGTGAAGCGAGCCAAATGAATTCAAATGCCAGCATTAATCGCGATGATAAGGGTGATTACTCAGGATGGCCCACGCCCTGAAAAGCTGCTCGGCAATGACGACCCGAACCAGCGCATGTGGCAGGGTCAGGCTCGAGAGCCGAACCCGTTCATGCGCGTCTCGTTTGAGCGCCGGGTCAAGACCGTCGGGGCCGCCGATCAGTATCGCCAGAGGCGAACCTCGGTCGCGCCAGCGCTCAAGCCGCGCCGCTAATGCCCGACTGGTCAGATCGTCACCGTGTTCATCGAGTGCGACGATGGTCGACCCACCTGGAATTGCTTCGCGAATTCGAACCGCCTCGGCAGCCATCCATGCGGGCGCATGGCCACTCGGACCACGGACATCCGGGCGAACTTCGGTCCATTCCAGTCGCAGTTCCGGCGGCAGGCGATCGGCGTATTCCTGGGCGGCTTCCTTGACCCAAGCGGGTGGTTTGAGACCGACCGCAATCACCCGGATACGCATGGTGGCGAGATGGAGTCAGGGGGCGAAATCAGGAGGCGAAATCAGTGGGCGGAATCAGGGAGCAGAGTCAGCGGCTGGAGCGTCTGGAGGCGCTGCAGTCTTGGGTTTGACGACGCGCTTCCGTGGCGCCTTTATGGTTGGCTCCGCGGTGGTCTTAGCGGTGGTCTTCGGAATCAACGGCAGGTCGGGCGCGCCGAGTCGGACTCGAACGGTTTTTCCACCCCAGATCTCTTCTAAATTGTAATACTGCCGAATCGCGGGCTGCATGATGTGAATGATGATGTCGCCCAGATCGACCAGGACCCATTCACCCGTTTCTTCACCCTCGACCGCGATCACGTCGCTGCCGGCCGCCTTGGCCTTGTCACGGACGTTGCTAGCAATGGCGCGGCTTTGTCGATTGGAAGTCGCCGAGGCGATGATCACCCGGTCGAAGAGCGAGGTCAGCTTGGTGGTATCAAAGACTTGAATGTCCTGAGCTTTGATATCTTCGAGTGCGTCGACCACGACGCGTTGCAATTTGCGCAATTCCATAGGGCCTGGGGCTCTCCGTTATCGATACAGACCAAGGCGGTCGATCAAATCAATGACTCCATCCGACAGGAGTTCTCGAGGGCGGTCACCGGCTTGCAGTTGCCGACGTAACGCCGTCGACGAAATCGGGACGGCGGGCATTCTAAACAGCACAATACTTCCGCAAGCGTACCCCGGGTTCTGTATGCCCCCCGCGCCACCGGCGCTATTAGCGCCGTCGGTACTGTCCGCGCCGCGCGGAATGGGTTCGGGCAGGGCATCCCGGCCGTGAGCAGTCAACAGCGCCTGCATCTCCGCTGGGAGTTCGGTCAGCCCCTCAGGCCCTCGAGCGGTTACCGCGAGGTGGGTGACATCGAGCAACTCTCGCCATCGATGCCAGGTCGGCAGGTTGGCAAACTGATCAGCGCCCATTAACCACACCAACTGCGTCGCTGGCCCAACTTCAGCACGCAGCTCTTTCAAGGTTTCGACTGTAAAGGTCGGGCCGACTCGACGTGTCTCGCGGTCATCAACCGCTATTTGCCAAGTCTCATCGGGCCGGGGCGACATGTCCAGCACAGCGGCCCGGAGCATCTGCAAACGGTCGACGGCCGAGGTGGCGACTGTGGTCTTTTGCCAGGGCTGGCCACTCGGAATCAGGCGAACCAGATCTAGCTTGAGTGCGAGGGCGGCCGATCGAACCAGGACCCGATGGCCGACATGGGGCGGATCGAATGTGCCACCGAAAAGACCGACGCGAGCATGGGTCAAACCCACTTCCTCGGCACTAAATAATGTGAGAGCAGGAGGGCTTCGGGTGATCCCGGTTCGGGGTGATGGTCGTAGGCCCACTGCACGCCTGGGGGCATCGACATGAGGATGCTTTCGGTGCGTCCGCCCGATTGCAGACCAAAGAGCGTGCCCCGGTCCCAGACGAGGTTGAATTCGACGTAACGGCCGCGTCGAAGGGCCTGCCACGAGCGCTCACGTTCTCCATATTCATGACCGCGGCGGCGCTGTGCAATCGGCAGCCAGGCCTCGATAAAACCGTTGCCCACTGCTTGGGTTAATGCAAATGCAGTGGCGAAATCGGGTTCGGCCAGATCATCAAAAAAGACGCCACCGATACCACGAGGCTCGCCGCGATGTTTCAGGAAAAAATAATCATCGCACCAGGCTTTGAAGCGCGGGTAGGTATCGGCGCCAAACGGTTTGAGTGCGTCCGCACAGGTTCGATGAAAGTGGGCCGCATCTTCTTCAAAACCGTAGTACGGCGTGAGATCCATGCCACCGCCAAACCACCAGATCGGCTCTTCACCAGAGCCTTCAACAGGCTGGGCCACAAAAAACCGAACATTCAGATGCACGGTTGGGATGTACGGATTACGGGGATGCAGAACCAGCGAAACGCCCATCGCCTCCCAATGTCGCCCGACCAACTGCGGCCGCGCTGCGGTGGCCGAGGGTGGGAGACGCGTCCCGGACACATTCGAAAACCCAATGCCGCCACGTTCGAGCAGAGCACCGCCCTCGAGAATGCAGGTCAGTCCGCCACCTCCAGTCAGCGCCGGCTTTTCCACTGGTTCTGATTGTTTTGATTGTTCTGACTTGGCCACGCTCTCCCGCTGCCACTGGTCTTCGCGAAAACGACTGCCATCCTCGGCTTCAAGGGCGTTGACGATCTGGCGCTGCAGTCCGACGAGCCAGGTTCGAACAGCCGAGGAATCGACGGTGCCCGTATCGACAGCGCCCGCATTGACGACGCCCTTGGAGGTTGAATGGGTGTGGTCATTCATCGCTAGAGTGCCCGGTATCCGATATCTCGACGCATTTGCAGGCCGGCGAAATCGAGGTGCTCGATGGCGGCGTAGACCCGTTCGCGTGCTTCGCGAACGGAATCGCCCAGTGCGGTCACGCACATGACCCGCCCGCCGCTGGTCAACACCTGATCTTGGTCGGATTGCGTGCCTGCGTGAAACGCGATCACGCCGGGGGCGACTGTATTGCCCTCGAGCGGCAGGCCATGAATCGGGTCACCCTTGCGGGGCGAGTCCGGGTAGCCGGCGGCGGCGAGAACAACGCCCAGCGCCACCTGCGGGTTCCATTCGGCGCTCACCTGATCGAGTCGGCCATCGATCCCTGCCTCAAGCAGATCCACCAGGTCGGACTGCAGGCGCGCCATGATCGGTTGCGTCTCCGGGTCGCCCAGCCGGCAGTTGAATTCGAGTGTTTTGACCTGCCCCTGGGGATCAATCATCAGCCCCGCATACAGAAATCCTGTGTAGGAGATTCCATCGGCAGCCATCCCACGAATCGCTGGCAGGATGATTTCGCGCAGCGCGCGTTCATGCACCTCAGGTGTCACGACCGGAGCCGGGGAATACGCGCCCATTCCACCCGTATTCGGGCCTTGATCCCCGTCGCGAAGACGCTTGTGATCCTGACTGGGCGCCAGTGCGAGGACATGCTCGCCGTCGGCCATAACGATGAAGCTGGCCTCTTCGCCAGCCAGAAATGATTCGATCACGACCCGCGAACCGGCGCCCCCCAACCGATTGCCCACCAACATTTCATCGATCGCCGCATGGGCTTCCGCCAGAGTCTGCGCCACCACAACGCCCTTGCCTGCGGCCAGGCCATCGGCCTTGATGACGATCGGAGCACCTTCGCGATCGACATACGCGTGCGCTGCTGCCGCATCGGTAAAAGTGCCGTACGCCGCCGTCGGAATGTGGTGCCGCGTCATGAAGGCCTTTGCAAAGTCCTTCGAGCTTTCCAACTGGGCGGCCGCTGCAGTGGGTCCAAAGATGCGCAATCCACGTGATCGGAATGCGTCAACGATGCCTGCCGCTAACGGCCCCTCGGGGCCGACCACGGTGAGTGCGATGCCTTCCGCCTCAACGAGCGTGACGAGGGCCGAAATGCCTTCGGGGCTCGAACCATCGATCGGAACATTGATCAGCCCAGGCTCCCGAGCGGTCCCGCCGTTACCGGGGGCTACAAAAACCGACTGAACGCGCGGGGATTGCAACAGCCGCCAGGCAATTGCATGCTCGCGTCCACCGCCCCCGACCACCAGGAGCTTGAGTCCGTCATGAGACAGTTCGGGCATCAGGACAGTTCCGCGTTGGTGAAAACGTCCTGGACGTCGTCCAGGTTCTCGATCACGTCGAGTAGCTTTTGCATCCGCTCTGCATCATCGCCACTCAGGGCGGTCGAGGTTTCAGGGCGCATGGTGAGGACCCCAATTTCGGCCCGGAGCCCGGCTGCCTGCAAGGCGTTGCGCACGGCCGAAAACTGCGCCGGCTCACACAACACTTCAAGGCCGCCTTCCTCATCCGGGATGACGTCGTCTGCGCCCGCCTCGAGAGCGACTTCAAGCAATCGGTCTTCGGTCACGGTGCCGGGCGCAAAGAGAAACTGACCGCAATGGCGAAACAAGAACGCGACTGATCCGTCGGTGCCGAGGTTGCCACCATATTTGGCGAAGGCATGCCGGACTTCAGCTACCGTTCGGGTTCGGTTGTCGGTCAGGCAATCGACGATCACGGCTGCGCCGCCGATCCCGTATCCTTCATACCGAATTTCGATGTAATCAACGCCATCGAGTTGCCCCGAGCCCCGTTGAACCGCTTTGGTGACGGTGTCCTTGGGCATGTTGGCATCGGAAGCTTTATCCATCGCCAAGCGCAGCCGGGGGTTGACGCTCACGTCTGATCCGCCGAGTTTCGCGGCGACCGTGATTTCCTTGATCAGGCGCGTAAAGAGTTTGCCACGCCGCTCATCCTGTCGCCCCTTGCGGTGCTGGATGTTCGCCCACTTGGAATGACCAGCCATAGTGGATGCATTTCCTCAATGAAAAGCACAAAATTCTAGCATCGGTCGGAAATCGGTCGAAAGTCGATCAGAACGGTCGCCCTGAATCACTGGACACCCCATGACAAACGCCCCTACGAACCCAATTGTTGAGACAACTGAACCCCTCGCCGCTTTGCCGATTGTCAAAGTGATGGACCACGAGTTCGGGTTATTACCTGCGTTTGCCAATCGACATGGACTGATTACCGGCGCAACCGGGACCGGGAAAACAGTCACGCTGCAACGGATCGCTGAGCGATTGAGCCGCGCTGGCGTTCCAGTTTTCATGGCAGACGTCAAGGGTGACTTGACGGGGATGTCGATGCCGGGCGCTGAGTCACCGAAGTTTCGAGAGCGTTGCCAGCGGCTTGGGGTTCCGTTACCGCGTTTCGCGGCGTGTCCGGTGGCACTGTGGGATGTTTTTGGTCAGACGGGGCACCCGCTGCGAGCCACGATTTCCGACATGGGGCCGCTGTTGCTGGCCCGCATGATGGGTCTTAACGAAACCCAGACGGGGGTCCTGCAACTGGTCTTTCGGGTCGCCGATGACAGCGGATTGTTGCTGCTGGACACCAAAGATCTACGGGCCATGTTGATCCATGTCGCCGAGCATGCCGAATCACTTCGGACTCAGTACGGCAATGTCTCGAGCGCATCCGTCGGTGCGATCCAGCGCAGCCTGCTGAGCCTGGATGAGCAGGGCGGTGATCAGTTTTTTGGCGAGCCGATGCTGGAACTTGACGATTTGCTGCGCACCGATGATCGGGGTCGAGGCGTCGTGAACATTCTCGCAGCCGACCGGTTGCTGCAGGCGCCACGCCTCTACGCGACGTTCCTGCTCTGGTTGCTCTCAGAGCTCTTTGAACAACTTCCCGAGGTCGGCGATCTCGATCAGCCGTTGTTGGTGTTCTTTTTCGACGAGGCGCACCTGCTGTTTGACGGCGCATCGCCCGCACTGGTTGAGAAGATCGAGCAGGTCGTCCGTTTGATCCGCTCCAAGGGTGTGGGCGTTTATTTTGTCACCCAGAATCCATTGGATGTCCCCGAGTCTGTGCTCGGGCAACTGGGCAATCGGGTCCAGCATGCCTTGCGGGCGTTCACGCCCCGCGACCAGAAAGCCGTTCGGGTTGCGGCCGAGACCTTACGGGCCAATCCCGCGTTTGATGCGACGGTCGCCATCACCGAATTGGGGGTGGGCGAGGCATTGGTGTCCTTTCTCGACGAGCAGGGTCGGCCGACTCCGGTCGAGCGCGGGTTCGTGTTGCCTCCTGCTTCGCGGATCGGCCCGTTGACCGAGGCCGAGCGCGGTCAGATCCTGGCAGCATCGGCCCTGGCCGGAAAATACGAACAGCCGATCGACCGCGAAAGCGCCTACGAGCGCCTCCGGCAAAGGGTGGGCGCAGGCCCGGCGGCCTCGACTCAATCGACTCGATCGACTCGATCGACTCAACCAGAATCGTGGTCGGATCGTTTGTTTGATCGAGGCAATGGGGGTACCAGTGGGGGTGCAAGCGTGGCCGTCAGTGTGGCTAGCTCACTGATCGGAGCGGTCGCGCGGAGTGCCGTTCGAACGATCGGATCGCAAATCGGTCGCGAGATCGTCCGTGGCGTTTTGGGCGGAATCCTGGGGGGCAACCTCGGCGGCGGCGGTCGTCGACGGCGTTGATCGGTCGATACGCGCCAGCCCTCGGCTGAGCAAGCCCGTGGCGATCAGCACCACGATCACCGAGGAGAGGGGCGCGGGGCGAAAAGGCGCATCCGCGGGCACCACCGCGCCTGCACCTGCGCCCTGAACGATGTGCAAGGCACAGATCAGCCAGAGCGCCGCCTTGAGATCAGAGCGGGACGCCGCACTCGCCCGACCGTGCATCACGCGCCACCCGCCCCAGAGCGCCACTGCGGCCTGTGTTCCAGCAATGAGCCACATGAACAGTGCCAGTTTTGGCCACCAGGGCGTCGGATAGCCAACGCTTTGAAAGGCCTCAGACAAACCCGATAGCGCGACCTGAGCATGGATCAGGACAATGGCCGTCAGGGTCAACGCGGCGATAGCGAGGCTTCGAATCAGCATGGCTGTGCGGGTTGGTGAGTGGCGTCCATTGTGCCGCGCGAATCGCCATCGCGTCGATCTGGGCTAGCATCGACGGTTTTAGTTTCAGGGTGGAATCGAGTTTGCAAGCCCGTGCCGAACCGGTCCAGCGCCGGCGATTTCTGACCGGTCTGGGACTGGGCCTGCTGGGATCGATTCTGTTTTCAGGCAAGGCCATCATCGTCAAACTGGCCTATCGACACGGTGTCGATGCGGTTGCTTTGATCGCATTGCGCATGTGCGTTGCGCTGCCATTTTTTGTTGCCGTGGCCTGGTGGCAGTCGCGCCTCGTCGCGTCGATGGATGAACGCTCGAGGTGGCTGCCCGGAGATGTCTGGCGAGTTATTGGTCTGGGTTTGACCGGCTACTACGCTGCCAGCTATCTCGATTTTCTGGGCCTGCAATACATTTCGGCGGCGCTGGAGCGGGTCATTTTGTATCTGAATCCAACGATGGTCCTGCTGCTGTCGGTGGCCTTGGGGGGTAAGCGCCCGAGCCCGCGAGAACTCGTTGCGTTGACCGTGGCCTACGCGGGGGTCCTGGTGGTTTTTGGACATGACTTGATGACTGTTCCGCTCGCACGGTCGGATCGTGGGCTAGAGGGCGGGTTAGATGGAGAGTTCAAAGCCGTCATGATCGGGGCTGCCCTCGTGATCAGCAGCGCATTCTCCTATGCGATTTACCTGGTTGCCGGAGGCCAGCTCGTCGCTCGAGTAGGCTCCTTGCGATTAACCGCCTGGGCCAGTATCGTCGCCTCGATTGCGTGCATTGGCCAGGCGCTCTTGATCAGCCCGAACGCACTCTGGACACAGGCGGCTCCGGTTTACTGGCTATCGCTCCTCAACGGGACTGCGTGTACCGTTCTCCCCGTGTTTCTGGTCATGATGGCAATTGAGCGATTAGGCTCGCGGGTCGCTTCTCAAATTGGCATGATCGGGCCGGTCTCGACGATTGTGATGGCGGCCCTGATCCTCGATGAGGGGATTGGTGTTGCACAATTGGCAGGAACTGGGGTGGTACTCGTCGCGGTCTGGATGTTGAGCCGATTGCGTTGATTGAGCATAGGAGAGAACTGAAATGGATTTAGGAATACAGGGTCGCTGGGCTCTCGTGTGCGGTGCCAGCAAAGGCTTGGGCCTCGGCTGTGCTCAGGCGCTGGCAGAGGCTGGCGTCCACATCGTCTTGAACGCCCGCAATGCTGAACCGCTGGCACAGGCTGCCGCGGCTATTCGCGAAGCAACTGGGGTGACGGTCATTGAAGTCGCGGCCGACGTCACAACTCCGGCTGGCCGTGCTCAGGTTCTGGCCGCACATCCGGATCTCGACATTTTGGTTACCAACGCGGGCGGCCCGCCGCCTGGCGATTTTCGGGGTTTCGATCGCGAGGACTGGATTCGGGCCCTCGATGCCAACATGTTGACGCCGATCGAGCTGATTCGTTCGACGATCGACTCGATGACCGCGCGCGGCTGGGGCCGGATCGTCAACATCACCTCGAGTTCAGTGAAGTCACCGATTGGCGCATTGGGACTTTCGAATGGCGCCCGTTCGGGTCTGACCGGATTCGTGGCGGGCCTCGCGCGGCAAGTTGCCCGCCAAGGTGTCACGATCAACAATTTGCTACCAGGCGCGTTTGACACCGACCGGCTTCGATCCAACATCGAATCAGCGGCCCGTCAGGGCAATACCACTTTCGAAGCCGCGCGGGCCCAACGCATTTCTGGGATCCCTGCCGGTCGTCTCGGTCACTCGGAAGAGTTTGGCAAGCTTTGCGCGTTTGTTTGCAGCCAACATGCAAGCTACATGACGGGGCAGAACTTGTTGCTGGACGGGGGCACCTTCCCCGGTACGTTTTAAATTTTTGTCAATGGAGAGCGAGATGGAAAAAAAAGCCGTGCGAGCCGTTCGTCTTGAGCAGCTGGGTGGTCCTGAGGTCCTTCAACTCGTAAATGTCGAGCTTGGGCAGCCTGGGCCAGGTGAAGTAATGGTGCGTCATCATGCAGTTGGCCTGAATTACATCGACGTCTATGGCCGCATCGGCCTTTATGCGTTAAATCTGCCGTCGGGTCTCGGGCTC
>Ga0209189_1000917_pt1 | contig 22806 bp, 14 predicted proteins | sample C_130820_EF_Meta_FD_187308 | JGI IMG/M metagenome (GOLD analysis project Ga0209189, IMG submission 187308) | Freshwater microbial communities from Lake Croche, Canada to study carbon cycling - C_130820_EF_MetaG (SPAdes) (version 3) | ecosystem: Environmental > Aquatic > Freshwater > Lake... | reverse complement strand
AATGAATACTGGCAAGAATTTTGCTAATGTAAAATCTATATACACAACCTCAACAGCATTTTCAGCAAATGCAATACAACAGAGTGGGGTGACAGTTCTTAATAATCCTACTATGAATGGTACTTCATTAATATATGACATTCCAGCATATGCAATAGAGTCTGTAACAGAAGTTGATTATACTGTAGTAGTTCCATTTACTCGTTCTTCTAGTTCTGGAGATACATGGGATATTGACGCACCAACTGGTTATACTTTTGAAAGTATAACCAATTCTTTTACTAATTATATTGTTACCAGAAATGATACTGGAGTTATTGTAACTCCAACTTTAGCAAGTACTGGTTCTAGATTAACATTACGTGGATTGGCTGGCGGTGTCACATACTCAATATTAGCTACAATGAAAAGATCTAACGTTGCTAATGGTCAAATCAATCTAACAGTAACATCATCTACACCTATTCAGCTTACTACTCAAGCTCTTGCGCAAGCATCAGCTATTACTTTAGATAGACCATTTGTCACTAGAATTATTTCTGTTCTTATGGATAGTCGTGGGTTTAATAGTACTACTGCTGCTAGCCCAGTGTATAATACTGATATTACAAATAGATATTCGTTTAATTCTGGTCAGCAAACTACTCATGCGGGAAAATCTAGCATAACACTTTTGCAAAGCGCAGCACCACCAATTGGACCAATATCAATTAGCTATGAATACTTGGCATTAGGAACTACAAATGCAAGTGGATACTTAAACGTTAATTCTTATATTTGGGGTACTAACTCTAAAATAACATATGATCAGATTTTTTCAGTATCTAATTATGCATTAAGAGATTCTATTGACTTTAGACCAATTGCATCTTCATCTAATTTTATTACTAAGTATCTTCCAAAATACGGAACTACTGCTTCTATAAAGTATACAAATTATCTTGAAAGAACAGATTGCATTTCACTTAGTACTACTGGTTCATATGTAGTATCTAGAGGTATTTCATCTGAAAATGCAACTGAACCTAAAACTCCAAATAATACAATGAAATTGGCGAGTATTAATATTGAGCCATATACATTTAAGCGTGGAGAAGCTAATGGCACTATAATTAGTAGAACTGAAAATAAGCGCTATACAATGCGAGATATTGGTAGATTAGAACGTCGCATTCAAGATCTTGAATATTATACTGCGCTAAGTTTGACTGAGATGGATACTAAGAATATGCGTATCACTGATTCAAATGGCTATGATAGATATCAAAATGGGTTCTTAGTTGATTCATTTGATGGACAAGGTGTTGGCAATACTTCTTCAGATGACTGGAATGCTTCAATTGATTCAAGTAAAAAAGAATTACGTCCATTCTTTTCTCAAAAGCAAGTAACATTGCTTGAAAACGTTAGTGCTACTACTAGAAATTATAAAGTTTCTGGAGACTTAGTTACGTTACCATATATCGAAGTTGATATGATTAGTCAACTTAAGGCTTCAATAAGTTTAAATCTAAATCCATATGCACTATATAGTTGGAAAGGCGTTGTTGATATAAACCCTTGGTCTGATACTTGGTTTTCAACAAGTTATCGCCCTGATATTGTTCTAAATGATGAAGGACAATATAACGCTTTAGTTGCTAAAGCAACTGCTGATGGAGTTCTAGGAACAGTATGGAATTCTTGGCAGACAGTATTTTCTTCTACAAAAGCGCTTTCAACTAGACAAGAAAATCTAGGCAAATGGTCTCAAGCAGATACTGAAATTCTTACATCATCTAATAATGGTGGTTCATTCTGGAGAAATCGTCTTACATTTACAACCGAAGAATTAGACTTTATTGGTAACACTAACCATGATGTATACAGCGCTCAAGCAAATTCAGTAGCTGGAACTCGTGTACTTACGATTGAAACCGATGCAGTAGAAACAAAAAGTGCACGATCAGGAACAAGAACTTTTATTACTGACAAAGTTGATTCACGCATTGCTGATGACAGAGTAGTAGACACTAGCGTTGTTCCATATATTCGTCCACGTGCAGTATTATTTACTGGTTACGGTTTCAAACCTACAACTAGCATCAATGCATTTTTTGATAATACTCTTGTTAATGATTACATTACGAGTGCAACAAGATTAGAAATTACTCCTATAACAGGATATGCACAAACATTTGACGTAACAAGAAATGCAGGATCTGCAGTAGCTAATACTGAAAGAACTGTGTTCTATTCAGATGGTGCAACTGTTGATGGTACTGTGACTCTTACTAATGGAAGTACTTCTGTTGTAGGATTAGCTACTGCATTTATACAGCAAATAGATGTTGGTGACACTTTAAATACTGGAACTAGTATCAAATATACTGTAACTGAAGTCACTAATAATTACAATTTAAAAATTAGTCCAGCATATGCCGGAACTACTGCTAGTGGAGTGAGTGTTAAGACTATTGGACCTAGACATACAACTCAAGAAGTAGAAGTAGCATTTAATCACGGCGAAGTTATTAAAGAATATGTTGGAGGAGTTGCTACAGGAAATACTGCAATTGTAGTTGGTCAAGAAAAATCTGGCACTAAATATTACATTTACGTATTGAATATTAAAGGTAATGGACAATTCTCACAAAGTTCTAATTCTTACTTAGAAGGAGAGTATGTAACAGCAAATGCTTTTAAGCCAAGAGTAAAGTTTATTGCTAGAACTGATTTTACTAATCTTGTTTCAACTGATACAGGCTTATTACTAGGTATATTTAGAATTCCAAGTAATCCTCAGATTAAATTTAGAACTGGAACTCGTGAATTAAGATTCTCTGATGATACTTCATCAGCACCTTCAATTAGAGCAAGTCGTGAATCTACAAGTGGAGGCGCATTCTATCAGGCACAAGGCCTAGTTGAAATTAAACAACGTACTATTATTTCAACTAGAACAGCATCATTAGTATCTGAACAAGTATCTGCTAATCAAACAATTGTTACGACAACAGATAGAGCTACTAGAGATAGCGGTTGGTTTGATCCTGTTGCTCAAACCTTTATGGTGCAGCAAGAAGGTGGTGCATTCATTACATCAGTGGATCTATTCTTTGCTGGTGCTGATACAAAAATTCCAGTTCGTATTGAAATACGAGAAGTTGTTAATGGGTATCCAGGAAGCGCTGTTCTTCCATTCTCACGAGTAGAAATGAAAGCAGCAAATATTGCTACAAGCGCAGATGCTAGTGTTGCAACTAAATTTACATTTACTTCTCCAGTTTTCTTACAGAATGGTGTTGAATACGCACTAGTTGCTCTATCTGATTCTAATAATTATCTTATTCATATTTCACAAACAGATACTCTTGGATATGATGGAGTTAGAATTAGTTCACAGCCATATAATGGCGTTTTATTTAAGTCACAAAATGCATCTGCTTGGACTGCTGATCAAACGCAAGATATGAAATTTGTTATTCGTCGTGCAGAATTTAGTTCAACGCCAGTAACTATTGAATTAATTCCTCCAAAACTTGGATATACTGATTTAGGATTTAATCCATTCAACTTTATTACTGGAAGTAAAAGATGTAGAGTTGTTCATCGCAATAATGGATTTGCAGTTGGAGAATACGCAAGATTTAAGACACGTCAAGTGATCACAAGTATTAATGGCATTGATGCTGCTAATATTTTTGATATAGATTTACCTATTATTTCTGTTGAATTAGATTCATATGTTGTAGAATTTCCGGGCACTGCAGTATCTACTGCTACTGGCCAAGCTGGTGGTGGATATATTGCTGCTCTTGAAAACTACGAATTTGAAACTGCAATGATTGAAATTGCTGAAGTTGTCCCACCAGGAACTTCAATTTCATATCAAGCTAAAGTTATTAATCACAGTGATGTTGCTTCTACATATAATATGATTCCTAAACAGAATACAACGTTTGAAGAAGTAAAGGTATATCCTTCTCAAAATAACTATAGTGATGCTACATTTCCAAGTGGTCTAAGTATTATTGCTACATTAAATCCATCTTCAGTCTTAACTTCAATCTCTCCAGTTATTGACTTAAATAGATTAGCAATGACTCTTATTAGCAATAAAATTGATAGTCCAGATTTAACTATTAATGATAGTGCATTAGATTATTTTATAATTGCGGCTAGTACTGAAATTGGATCATCAAAGCCATTCCAATTGATGGACATTAATGGCGATGGCTTAGTAGAAACGCTAGTAGTTAATTCTACTTCTCAGCCAACGTTGTTTAGCTATTTAAATAATAACATTAATAGCGGTGATGTTTTACGATTTACTTATAGTAATATCACTAATGCTTCTAGAGATATGGTAGTCGTAAATAAGAGTCAAGATTCTTCTGGAAATTTATATTTTACTGTTGAAGCATATAATGGCAGTGATGTTCTTACAGAAACTACTACTGGCACTACCGTTGCTATTACATGGTTATCACACTTTAAATCAGAATACGCAGCAGTTGGAGGTTCAACTCATAGTAAATATGTGACTAAAAAGATTAATTTCTCACGTCCATCTGATATGCTAAAAATAATGTTTTCTGCAATTATTCCATCAGATGCTAATGTAGAAGTATATTATAAAACAGGAGCTGGAGTATCTGGTGATTTTATTGGTTCTCGTTATCTTAAAGGAACTCCAGTATCTGGTTATACAAAATCTGATACTGAATTTACTGATATAGTTGTTAACGTAGAAAACTTATCGTTGTTTGATAGCGTGATGGTTAAACTCGTTATGAAATCTATAAATAAATCTAAAGTACCTCGTATTAAAGATTTTAGAGTAATTGCATGCGCAGCAGCATAATTCCAGCATTTGCAAAAGTAGAAGGACATGTTTCTCTTACAAGAGACATGTCTTCTCATGCTATTATATGCAATGATGATGAAGAATATGAAGCTTATAAAAGAAGAAATAATGCTGCTAAAAATCATGCTAAGATAGTAGCAGATCAAAATAATCAAATTCAACATTTGAAATCTGAAGTAGAAGAAATGAAACAAATGTTAGCGCAGATCCTAAAAGGAAAATAATCAATGGCAACTATATTAACTCAAGTTAGAGCAGCTACGCTTCAAAATGTAACACTTACAACCAATCTTGTATTAGGATCTGCAACTATTGATGGTGTTGGTATAGCATCTGGAAATAGAATTCTTGTAAAATCACAAACAAATAAAACTCAAAATGGTATCTACACCATAGGTTCTAATGGATCATGGACTAGAGCAAGTGATTTTTCAGCAGGATCATCGCAAGCTGGTGGCACAATTGTTTTTGTTCAAGAAGGTGCATCATTAGCAGATACTGGATGGGTAATTAGTTCTGATGGAAGTCCTGTAGTTGGAACAGATTTAATACAGTTTGAAAAGTTTTCTATAAATCTTAAGTTAGATGGAGCAAGTGTTGCTTCATCTATGATTTTGCGTGCTGAAAAAGGCTATCCACTAACAATTCAAGAACTGGATAATAACTTTAAATATCTTTCAGTTTCGCTTACTCAAAAATTAAATACAGTTGACTTTACTCCTATTGCAATAAGAGATAGAATTAATACGCTAAGTGCTGGTGATGCAAATCTTAATGCATGGCGACTAAATGGTTATCTTCCAGATGGAATGTCTACAGCTAATACAGTTGCAATTCGTGATAGTCAAGGTGGTCTTACTGCTATTGACTTCAACGGACATTTAGCTGGTAAGGCAGACACTGCAGGTTTAGCAGATCGTGCTCTTATTGCAGATAATGTAAGTGGAATAGTTACAGTAGTTCATGGTGGAAGTGGATCTGATAATGCTGCTGGTGCTCGTATTAATCTTGGTGCTGTAGGTATAGCTGGCGATACTATGACAGGTAAATTGACATTTGCTGCAGCAAATGCAACTAGAGCATCTTTAAATATTCCTGCAAAAACTGCTTCTGTGAATTCACCTATCAATGGCGATATATGGGCTGATGCAAATAATATATTCTATAGATTAAATAATACTAATCAAACAATATCGCCATTAGATTCTCCCGTATTCACTGGAGCGCCAAATGCTCCAACCCCAACAATTGATTCAAATAGTAATGCAATTGCAACTACTGCGTTTGTTGCTAACATAAAAGCATTAACAGACGCAGCTATAGCATTAAAATCTCCTATTGCATCTCCCGTATTCACTGGAGCGCCAAATGCTCCAACCCCAACAATAACTGATAATAGTACTAGAATCGCAACTACTGCGTATACTGCATCAAAACTTAGCGATACACTATCTGCTTATACAACAACAGCTGGTATGAATACTGCAATTTCAACAGCGCTATCCGCTTATACCACAACAGCTGGTATGAATACTGCAATTTCAACTGCATTACAGCCATATGCAACTACAACTGCTGTGAATAACGCAATTTCAACTGCATTAAGTTATTATTGGACAGCAGGTCAAACTAGTAATGTAATTACACAGGCGTTAACTAATTACTATACGCAATACCAAGTTGATAATACTTTTACTAATTACTATACAAAAAATCAAACTCTTAGTGTCGTGGATCGAGCAGTGGCTGACAGAGCTACTACATCATATGTTAATGGATTACAAAATAAATGGGACAATTCAAGAAAATTTGTTCAGAGCTGGGATCCTGGAAGTTCAGCAATTGATGGCGATTTTTGGTTTAAAATATAAGCAAGTTGTAACTTAGATGATGGCGGGATTAGCGGCTAATATAAACAATAGAATAACTTAATTATATGCTAGAATTTTCATATGATGGATATGCGCACACTATAACTGCCATCTCTAATTGCATTTTAGATTATGCGTTAGTAGGCGGCGGTGGCGGCGGCGGGGGGAATGATGCCTATCGCACTGGAAGTTATGGATTACCGGGTGATAGACAGCTTGGTCAGGTATATCTATTGGCTGGACAAAGTTTACGCTGTATAGTAGGTTCTGGCGGACAGCCAGGTCAAAGTGACGTCACAGGCGGCGGCGGAGGGGCTGGTGGATATAGTCTATATCTATGGCTTGGTGGCTGGTGTGGCGGCACCGGTGGCAATGCTGGTGGATCTGGATCTTCAGGTGCAGGTGGTGGAGGTGGAGGTGCAACAATATTACAATATGTTGATGGCACAACCATATGCGCAGCTGCTGGAGGTGGCGGTGGCGGGGGCGCTGGAGTTAATTCCAATGGATTCATAAAATCATATACATCTTATCTAGGCGTAACACCAAGCTATGAGTCTGGAGGTAAAGGGCAAGATAAGCGTGGTGATGGCGGCGGCGCCGGCGGGGGAGGTGGAGGAGCACCATCAGGTGCTGGAGGTACTGAACCTACTGCTGATTATGGTGCAATGTCTGGGTCTTCTGGTTTTAGCTATAATCTATATAATCAATATAATCAAACTTTTTATACATCCTTAGGTTATTACAATCCATGGATTCTAGCTGGTCTTGGTGGCGCCAATGGCCAAGCTGGAGCAAATGGATATGCTATATTTTCATCAAAACAGACTGATATAAACATTAAACGAGATGGAGCATGGACAAAACCTCAATATATTTCAGTAAGAAGTAACAATGCTTGGACAGAAGTAGCCGAAGCATATGTAAAAAGTAATGGCTCGTGGGTTAGAGTTTATGGAAATAATACGCCAACTACATCAACTGAAATTGTATCATTAAGTAATGTAACTGGTCCAATGATTCCGTATCCGCCTCCTATTGTAGTTCCAGTCTATGAGTATTCACGCGGTACTCGTGGTGGAGGTGGCTATGTATCAAATCCAAATGCTGGAACTGTGACAGGTGGATGGGGATATGGTAATGATCGTGGAGGAACTGATCCTAGTCCTCCTGGTCCAGGCGATCCTGGTCCAGGCAACCCCTCGGCCTAATATAAATAATAGAATAACTCAATAAAGATAAAACTATGGCATTTCTAACATATAGAGCATCTAGTAATCCTACACTTCCAACTAGTAATACTGTTAATTCAAATGGATTGTCTAATCTAGAAGTTGACGCAAATTTTGCTTCATTAGATAGTGCAAAGTTTGAAAAGACTGGTGGAGCTATCTCAGGTGATGTTGCAATTACAGGAAATTTATCTGTAAGTGGCTATTCAACATCTATTAATTCTACAAATTTATCTATTGTAGATGCTAATGTTTTTATAGGTAATGCTTCAGCAGTTAGCGCGTTAACTGGTACGATTTCTACTTCAGCAACAGTTAGTACTCTTACTATGACTTCGCCAAATACAACGGCTGGTCTTATTCCGGGTATGACTTTGACAAAGACAACTGGTACTCCAGGTGCTTTTGGAAGTAATGCAGTTATAACTAGTGTTGATAGCTTAACTCAAATTACAGTTACTGCTTTAACTGCAAACACTGCTGGTTCTTTATCTTTTAACGTTGGTGGTGCAACTGATGCTACTGCAAATGGTGGTGGTATTATATTAAAAGGCACTAGTGACAAAACTATCATTTGGGATAATATTAACTCAAATTGGACGTCCAGCGAAAACTTTAATATCCCATCAAATAAAGCATTTAAGATTGACAATGCTTCAGTACTTAATTATGATACTCTTGGAACTGGAATAACAAAATCTTCATTAACAAAATTAGGTATCACTACTGCAGGTGTTCTTAAATCAGATGCTTCTGGTAATATAACTTCAGATACATCTTCATATTTTATAAATGGAAACGCATTAAGTGCTACAACCGGAGCATTCACTGGTGATGTAACTATTGGTGGAAGCTTAACACTTAATGGTTTAGTTACTACAATCAATTCCAATACAATAGCAGTAGATGATAAAAATATAGAACTAGGTAGTGTTACTTCAGTATCACCAACAGGAAATCTAACAGTAGGATCTGCTGTTGTAACCAATTTATCAAGCACTGCAAATATTATTCCAGGCTCAGCAGTTAGTGCACTTAGTGGTGCATCATCAGTTACATTACCTGCAAACACTGTAGTTGTAAGCGTAGATAGCTCAACTCAAATTACTTTAAATAATACAATGACTGGCACGGGAAGTGCTATTGGAGCAACTTTAACTATTGGCGGTTCAACCGATGCTACTGCAAATGGTGGTGGTATTACACTAAAAGGTGCTACTAATAAAACAATTATTTGGGATAATATAAATTCTAATTGGACATCTAGCGAACACTGGAATCTTGCAAGTGGCAAAGAATTTAAGATTAATAATGTTTCAGTACTTTCTTCTACTACACTTGGTAGTGCAGTAACTAGTTCTTCATTAACTAAAATAGGAACTAAGACTGCAGGATTTGTTAAGTCAGATGCGTCAGGTAACTTAACAGTTGATACTAATACGTATTTAACAGCAGAATCAGATGATCTTTCAACTGTTACTGGACGTGGTGCTACTACTACTACTGCATCTACTTTCTCGGGCGGTTTAACTGCATCTGGTTCTACTGCAATTACTCTTGGTAATGCAACAGCTAACATTATAACAACTAACACAGCTGGTGTAAGTTTCAAAATAACAACTCTTAATTCAGCGACTGGTGCGACTGGTTCACTTACACTGAATACTGGAGATGGACTAACTACTAATAGCATTTCAATAACTCCAGGTACTAGTACATCTACAGCAGCGGGTAGTGCAGGATCTGTCAATATTACTGGTGGCGCTAGTACTGGAAATAATGCTAGTGCAAATCCCGGCAATGTAATTATTAAAGGAGGTTCAAATAGCACTAATTCAGGAAGTGGTGGTAATGTTCAGATTGATGGTGGAGTAGGTGGATCTTTTGGAATTGCTGGTAGTGTTAGTATTGGAACTTCTTCTGCTTCTGCAATTACTATTGGTGCTAGCGCAATAACGACAACTGTCAATGGAACAGTAAAACTTCCAACTGTAGGAACATCTGGATTTGTCACATTAGGAACTGGTGGACAATTAAGTGCAACTGCAGCAACCACAACTAATATTTCTGAAGGCACTAATCTATATTATACTGACGCACGCGCTAGATCTGCAATATCAGCATCAGGAATAATTAGCTATAACAGCACCACAGGCGCAATGACTGGTGCTATCCCTTCATCAATAACTCTAACAGGATTAGTTGTAAATACTATCAATGGTGATCCTGCTAATGGATTGAGCATATCGGCAAATGCAAATGCTCCAATTACATCTGGAACCGCAGGCAATACACTCTATCTAAATGGCGGCCCGGGCAGTGATACAACTAGTGCTGGTGCTGGCGGCAGCGTTCAGATCACTGGCGGTAGATCAGGTATTAATGCAACTTCTGGTGGTGGAACTTGTGGAGGTTCTGTTACTCTTAGTGGTGGTAATGGTAATACTTTAAATGCAGCAGCAGTTCCTGGCGATGTTAATATCTATGGTGGAAGTGCACAATGCGCATCTCAATCAGGAGGTAATATATACATTCAAGGATCTAATGGCTATCCTTCAGGTAATTCTAATGGAGGAAATGTATACATTAGCTCTGGTAAAGGAATTGGCACTGGTAATAATGGAAATATAAGATTAGCAGCAAATTCAATAGGCGCTACTGGAGCTGCGCCATATATAGGAATAACTGCTGGCACTTATAACAGTGGTAGATTTACTATCTATGGACTATCTGTTGGGACAACAACAGACTCAGATACAACTGCTGGCGCTGGATCAATTTTAGCAACTGGTAATATTACTTCATCTTCAGATATTAGAATTAAAACTAATATTGAAAAGATTGAGAATGCACTAAACAAAGTTTTACAGTTAAATGGTTATACGTTTGATCGTACAGATATTGAAATATCACGACAAACTGGTGTTATTGCGCAAGAAGTTCTTAAAGTTCTTCCAGAAGCAGTATCTGGTTCAGAAGAGACAACTTACTCAGTATCATACGGTAACATGATGGGACTTATGATTGAGGCAATTAAAGAATTAAACGCTAAAGTCCAAGATCTTCAAAATCAACTTGCAAACAAATAAGAGGTACCCAATATGGCAATGACATCTTATTTAGATATAGATCAAGGGTCTGATTTTATCATCTCAATTTCATTGCAAAATGATGATGGTAGTATAATGGATCTTACAGGATTTTCAATATACTCACAATTTAGAAAAAGCTATGGTTCAACCACTGCGTATGCGTTTATCGCTCAAATACCAGATCCAGCAAATGGTGTTTTAACACTAGCATTATCAGGAAATGCTTCTTCTGCAATAAAGCCAGGAAGATATTTGTATGATGTTGAAATTGTTTTAGATAGTTTAAAAATGCGAGTAGTTGAAGGTATCGTAACAATAAATCCAGAAATTACTAGAATACCATGAAAGCAATTTTAAGTAATCAAAATAGTAAAAATATTACTGTTGGTGGGATTGGAACATCTAATACGCTAATAGCTTTAGTTGGTGCTGCAACTGACGCAAATACACCTACTACTTTAGTAAAACGTAATGCATCTGGAAACTTTTCTGCTGGAACAATTACTGCAGAACTTAATGGTAATTCTACTACTACTACTAAATTATCAACTGCTAGAACAATTTCTATAACAGGTGATATTTACTATACATCTCCTCTATTTGATGGAAGTAATGATGTCACTGCAGAAGCACGTCTTGCAACTGTAAATAACAGTCCTGGATCATATGGTTCTGCTTCAAGTATTCCAGTAATTACAGTAAACTCTAAAGGATTAATTACTGCAATTAGTGCTGCAAATCTTAATGCTTCATCTGGATTTACTTTATCATTATCTGCTAGTACTGGCATTGGATCAGTAGGACTATTAAATGAAACATTATCATTTATTGGCGATACTAATATAAGAACATCTGTGTCCGGATCTACAGTAACTCTTATTACTAATTCTACTCCAAGTTTTAATACTATAACTTCTACAGTTGCTACTGGAACTCCACCTTTTATAGTCTCTTCTACAACTCCAGTTAATAACTTATCAATTGGTGGAAATGCTGCAACTGTAACTAATGGTATCTATACCACTGATGTTGCGACTGTAACTAATACAATGTTAGCTGGAAATATTGATAATGATAAATTATCTAATTCAAGCATTACAATTGGTTCAACTGCAATATCATTAGGTTCTACGTCAACTACACTTACTGGTTTAACAAGTGTAACATCAACTACATTTGTTGGAGCATTAACTGGCAATGCAACTAATATTACTGCAGAGAGTAATTCTACAATTAAAACATTAAGTGCATTAAGTTTACCTTATTCGCAACTATCTAGTGCTCCAACTATTGGTGATGGTGCACTAACTATTAGTGCAGTTGCAGCAGCAGCAACTAATAACACTGTCACTCTAGCATTAAGTGGTGCTTATTCAGCTAATACTTCGACATCAAGATCATTAGATTTAAAAGTAGGTCCAGCATTAACAAATCTTGTTGCATTAATGACAACTGCAGGTGTAGGTTTCATTAAACGCGGTGCAACAGCAGACACTTATACAATTGATACTAATGCGTATTTAACAGCGAATAGCAGTTTAGATGCCAATAATATCACAACGGGAATTATCAATGTAGCAAGACTTCCTACAAATATTGCCGGGCGGTTTTTACTAATGGGAGCATAATATGGCAGAAGTATTAAAAGTTTTAGGTCAATCAGCGCCAGGTGCTACTACAATGACGTCATTGTACACTGTTCCAGGTGCAACGTCGGCCACTATATCAACAATCATAGTTTGTAACAGAGGAGTGACAGCAACTACGTTTAGAATTGCTGTATCTCCAGCAGGTGCTACGCTTGCTAATCAACATTATATCTATTATGATCAAACAATAGATATTGGTAGTACATATGCAGCAACAATTGGTATCACTCTAGCCAGCACAGATGTAATCAGAGTATATGCAGGAACAGCAGATTTATCGTTTTCTGCTTTTGGTATAGAGGTAAGCTAATATGGCACAAGGTTCTTCAAATCCATCGCTTGATCTTAAGAAGGTTTCTGGCACTGCAGTCGATACAAATACTGGCAATGCTTCTGCAGGAACGCAGCGTGTAGTTCTTGCAACAAATCAACCACCAGTTGCAGTCACGGGTACATTCTGGCAGACAACACAACCTGTTTCTGGACCATTAACGGATACTCAGTTAAGAGCTAGTGCTGTTCCAGTATCATTAGCGTCATTACCAGCATTAGCAACTGGCACTAATTCTATTGGTAATATTGCCACAGTATCAACTGTTACTAATCTATCTCAATTAGGTGGTACACCAGTTTCTATGAATACAGGTGTTCGTGATGCTGGCACTCAAAGAGTTACGATTGCAACAGATGATACCGTTCCTGTATCTGGAACTTTCTGGCAAGCAACTCAGCCAATATCTGGTACTGTTAGCATCAATTCAATTCCACCAGGCGCCAACGCAATTGGTTCTATCACTAATACTAGTTTTGCAGTAACTCAAGCAACTGCAGCCAACCTAAATGCTACTGTTACAGGTATAGTTGAGCTTGGGGCAACATCACTTGCAGCTCTAGAGAATATTAGCATAACTGTGCCTGGAACAGTAGATCTTGGAACAGTATCATTAACAGCATTAGAATCCATAACAGTTACATCGAGCACTCCTAATAACTTTCAAAGTAAAGTATATGGTGCAGTTACAACAACTGCACCTACATATACAAATGGATTTGATAACGCATTAAGTTTAACTACTAGTGGTGCATTAAGAGTAGATGGATCTTCAGTCACTCAGCCAGTATCTGGCACTTTCTGGCAGACAACACAACCTGTTTCTGGTCCTTTAACAAATGCTGAATTAAGAGGTAGTGCTGTTCCAGTTTCAGGAACATTCTGGCAGACAATACAACCTGTTTCTGGCACTGTCACAATTAACGCTATTCCTGCGGGAACAAATTCAATTGGTAATATTGACACAGTATCTACTGTAACTAACTTGAGTCAATTGGGTGGTCAAGCAATTTCAATGAATACGGGTGTTCGTGACGCTGGTACTCAAAGAGTTACAATTGCTACTAATGATAGCGTGGCAGTCACGGGCACATTCTATCAAGCAACACAACCTGTTTCTGGGCCATTAACGGATACTCAGTTAAGAGCTAGTGCCATTCCAGTTACTGGCACATTCTATCAAGCAACACAACCAGTATCATTAGCATCATTACCAGCATTATCAGCAGGTACTAATGCTATTGGTAAGCTAGCAGCAAACTCTGGAGTAACTATTGGTGCTGTTGAAATTGCCGCCTCTCAGTCAATTGCAGTTACTGGCACATTCTATCAAGCAACACAACCAGTATCAATTGCAGCGTCAGTAGAAGTTACTGGTCCATTGACAGATACTCAGTTAAGAGCTAGTGCTGTTCCAGTTACTGGCACATTCTATCAAGCAACACAACCAGTATCATTAGCTTCTCTGCCTGCGCTTGCAAGTGGATCGAACTCGATAGGTACAGTTGTACTTACTGCCGAGACTACAAAAGTTATTGGTACTGTTAACGTAGCTGCCTCTCAGACAATTGCAGTCACTCAAGCAACCGCTGCTAACTTAAACGCAACTGTTGCTATTGCCGCTAACCAAACGGTACAGACAGCAGCAACTCCACAATCAGCAGCTACATATTCTCCATCAAATGCAACTACTACGCAATATGTATCAAGTTTAGTTGCTAAAACCTCTGCTGGTACGCTATATTCTATCACAGGGTTTAACAGCAAAACAAGTTCTCAGTTTATTCAAGTCCATAATGCGGCATCTCTACCTAGTAATGGAGCAGTTCCTGTTCTGATATTCATAGTACCTGCGTCAAGTAACTTTAGTTTAGACTTAACTCCATATGGTAGATATTTTTCACCAGGAGGTATAACTGTTTGTAACTCAAGCACTGGTCCAACATTAACAGTTGGTTCTTCTGATTGCTGGTTTGATGTTCAATACAAATAAGGATTAATAATGGCATTAAACATTACAGGACTATCAAGTTTACGCGTTAACGTAACAACTGGATCTATTACATCTCCATTAACTCCTAGCAATGCATTTGACGAATATTGCGCAACTGCACAAGCAGGTGATCTTACTATAAATACTCCAACTGGTACTCCAGCAAATGGTGATAAATTACTTTTTAGAATTAAATCAGATGGTGTAGCAACTAGAACAATAACACTAACTACTGGTTCTTCTGGCGCATTTAGAGCAGTTGGTACAACTCTTCCCGTAACAGTAGGTACATCAAGTGGATCATCAGGAATAAAAACAGCATACATTGGTTGCATATACAATGCTGAAGATCAACGCTGGGATGTAATTGCAATAGGAACTGAAGCTTAATTATGGCAGCAAAGTATTGGGTTGGTGGCACAGGAACATGGGCTACAGCTGGGCGTTGGTCTACAGCATCTGGTAAAGCCTCGTTTACCGCTAGCCGTCCTACTGGAACAAATGCTATTTTAACAGTTACAGCAGTTACTTCAGGAACTATAGCTCAAAATCAACTATTATATGATAGTACCGGCACTGCTCGTGGTACTATTGGAACTCAAATTAGTGGTACGACAGGAGGAACAGGTACCTATAACACTACTGCTTCTAGCGGTGCTTTAACTAGTCAGAGCTGTTATACTATGGCTGCAGCTTCTAGCACAACAGCTCCAGCGTCAGGTAGTACAGACGAAATTATTTTTGATGCAAATTCAGGTCCTAGCCCAACTGTTACAATAGGTGCAACTGCATATGCTGGTGCACTTTATATAGGTGATGTAGGAACGACACCTGGCAACGTTATCACAACTAGTATTAATGGTACATTGACACTGACTGGCACTAGTACATTAAATGTATATGGCAATATGTGGTTACCAGCATCAGGACTTACATGGACCCATACCGGAAGTTTAACATTTCTTACTGCCGCCGCTGCCTCAATCAAATCTAACAATCAAACTATTTCTTCTCCTGTTATTATTAACTATTCTGCAGGTGCTTCACCTACTTATGCACTTAAACTTGTTGACAATTTTAAAACTACTGCAGCTTGCACTTTTACATCAGGATGGATTGATGCAACAAATGGTGGTGCTACAACAGGATCATCATTTTCATGTCTTACATTTACTTCCGTCACATCTACTAACTATCATTTTTTTGATCCTGGCACACTTGGTAAAATTATTCTAACTTCTGCTTCAAGTGGTACACTGTATACTCAGCCTAGTGGCACGTATGCAGGGGTGGCAGGATTATCACCCAAGACATCTCCTACTGGTACGTGTATTGTCATTGAAATTCCTAATTATAGTGGAAATGCAATAACGCTTACAGCATATAATAATATGAACTTAGTTTTTAGCATACCAACTTGGTCTGGTAGTGGCAATATCACATTTACTTGTCAAAATAATGCCACATTAGCCTTTATGGCCGGTATTGATGCTCCGTATTTTACTGGAGCTATTGCATATTCTGGCTGGACAATTCCAAGCGTCAATGCATATACCATGATATTTCCATGTTTCAATGTACCATTTGCAACATCAATAACTGGAATTCCTCCAGGCACTAATACCGCTAGTGGACCTCAGGGAATTAGCATGGGCAGTGGTCTATATTCAACAGCTTCAGGAGTTGGTGTTACACTTACACCTATTATCACAACAGTTATATATGGAGTAACAGGAACCACAGGAAACTGCACTCTTGGAAAAAAAATTGCAATTGGTGCAGATGTTACGCTTAACTATGGCAATAAATTAATTCTAGCTGCGGATATTTCAAATCCTTCTAATTATAACATAACATTTTTGTCAAGGTATACTTATAACACTGTAATTGTAAACGCTACATTTTCAACGCAATTAAGTTTTACTATTGATACTTTTTACGCTACTAGTATAACTGGATATTATGAAGAAGAAAATGTATCAATTGGAATTCCTCCCAATATTAAATTTATAGGTGCTAACAATGTACAGTTTGGTCTAACATTCACGACTGGGCCGTGCTGCTGTTCATCGGCTTTTTATTATGCAAATATAAAGAATCTTGATGTAAGTAATTTTACTGGCAAATTATTTACACAATTTGCTGGAGCTGTTCGATTTTCAGGCAATTTGGATTTAAGTTACTCTTCTTTAGCAAATAAAATGACCGATTTGGACGTTGTATTTGCAAATGCATCACCAATTACATTTAATCTTGGTACAAATTCTATAAGAAACTTAAATTTTTTGGGAACAAATAGTGTTACATTAGCTTCAAATATTATTACAACTTATGTTTATTTCGCATCAACAGGAACTTTTAACACCAATAATTATAATATTAACTGCAGTGGTATTACTCTATCAGGTTCACCAACAATAAATCTTGGCTCTAGTACAATTAATGCTAAAGATTATTTTGATTTAAGTGGTTCATCTACTGCAATAGTTAATGCTGGCACCAGTACAATTAATATAGGTACTAATGGATTTAATGCAAATGTTAATATGGGCGCTGGTAATTATACGCTGAATAATGTTATTTGCAATCCCGTGAATGCTCCATTATATACGTTTAGTGTATTTGGTTCTAATGGAACAATTAACAATTTTACAAACGCCAATATAACAGCATCTGGTTGTATAATTTATTTTGCTAATACAGGCACATTAAATTTTCGTAGTTTTAGTTTAAATGGCACAGCAACTTATCCATTACAGATTATTGGTACAGGTTCAACGAAACACACAATAAATAATACTACAACATCATATTTTACTTGTAACTATGTTACTATTTCATACATAAATGGTACACAATCAGGTACGCCTGGTAATTATAATTACTATTGGTTTGCCGGTCCAGTATCTACTGGGTCAACAAATGGCGGAAATAATACTGGTTGGGCTATAAATGTTTTGCCTATTGCTACCAGTACTAGTAGTGGTAAATTTATTGTTTTTTTCTAAAAATTATGATTACATCAAATGTAAATGTTATACATCAATACACGATTAATGGATGTGTTTTATCTTTTTATAGAGGCGATACAGGTCAAGGTTTACTTAAACACCAACATACATATATGCATCACACATATTGTTCATCAGGTAGTATGAAAATAACTATGGAAAGTGGCTATGAATTCATAGCCACTCCTATGTCAAGACCAATTGAATTACCAGCTAATCAATGGCATGAAATTGAAATTTTAGAACCAAATACTGCATTTGTAAACATGAAAAATTCAGAGCTCATTGGCACTAATTCAAATACTAGTATAATTGATGGTCATATCGTAAGAGTTTATTGATAACCTTATAGATATGAAGTGATCGCTTATTTCTTAGCATTACTCATATAACATATAAATACTAAAACAAAACAGGATATCATATGGCAGTTACATCAAGACAAACTTTAATAGATTATTGCTTAAGAGCACTTGGCGAACCTGTCATTGAAATTAATATTGATGATCAGCAAGTTGAAGATCGTGTTGATGATGCTATTGAATATTTTCGGTTATATCACTATGATGGAATTGAAAAAGTATATCTAAAACATCAAATTACTCAGCAAGATATTGATAATCAATATTTTGAAGTTAATGATTTAATTTATGGCGTAACGCGAGTATTTCCTGTAGCATCAGGAACATCTACTTCAAAGTCAATATTTGATTTGCAATATCAATTGCGTCTTAATGACTTATACGATTTATCTTCTACTTCAATTCTATACTACACACAGGTTATGTCTCATCTAGCATTGCTAGATTTAACATTAAATGGTCAGCCTCTTTATAGATTTAATAGATTAAATAATCGTTTATATATCGATACAGATTGGCAGAATAAGATGGCTATAGGCAGCTACATATTAGTTGAATGTTATCGTGCACTTGATCCAGCATCTGCTCCAAAACTATATAATGAAAATTGGTTGAAGCATTATACAACAGCTCTTATTAAAAGACAATGGGCAACTAACCTCAAGAAGTTTAGCGGAATGCAACTTCCTGGTGGAGTGACTATCGATGGTGATAAGTTATATCTTGAAGCTCAAGCTGAGATTAAAGAATTAGAAGATGACATCATGAATAAGTCTGCACCTTTAAGTTTTAGCATGGGTTAATATGCCAAACGTTTATTTTTCTCATGGAACACGAAATGAACAGTATCTTCTTGAAGATTTGATCATTGAATCGATCTCAATTTGGGGACAGGAATTTATGTATATTCCTCGTCAATTAGTTGCAAAGGATGATATTCTTGGAGAAGATAGGCTATCTAAGTTTGAATACGCATATCCTATTGATATGTATCTTGAAAATGTTGATGGTTTTGAAGGTCAAGGCGCGTTTATCCAAAAATTTGGTTTAATGATGGAGCAATCAGCAACACTTACAGTTGCTCGTAGAACTTGGGAACGTGTTGTTGGAAAACATAGTGTAAATATATTGCCTAATCGTCCATCAGAAGGTGATTTACTTTATTATCCATTAACAAAAGGATTATTTGAAATAAAATTTGTTGAACATCAAGATCCATTCTATCAGTTAAAGAAACTTTATGTATATCGTCTTCAAGTAGAACTATTTCAATATGCATCAGAGCGTATTGAAACCGGAGTTCCTGCAATTGATGTATTTGAAACTCTTAAATCTAATAGTATTGATACGCAATCTGGCATCGAACCAATTAATGTGTATGGAAGCAATAGTAATAATATCAATTTCACGCAAGAAGCAAAAAATATAGTGTTTGATACAAATAATCCATTTGGAGAATAAAATGTTAGCATCAAAATATAATATTACAATAGAAGCAGGCGCTACATATCGTAAAAAAATTACATGGAAAACTGCTAATAGGGCAGCAGTAAATCTAACTGGATGCACAGCAAGAATGCAAATAAGAAAAACAGTTACTGATAGTACTATATTAGTTTCTTTAACTACTGAAAATGGTGGCATTATTCTTGGTGGAGCTTTAGGAACTATTGAAATTGTAATATTAGACAATCAAACTGATACTCTCGTTAATGGAGTTTATGATATAGAAATTGTACATCCTCTTGGAGCTAATCAAACAAGAAATGATGTAACAAGACTTTTATATGGAACTGTAACAGTTTTACCAAGTGTAACTCGTTAATATGGCTACTACTTCTACTTTAGATTTAATAAATTCTCCCGATAGTATCATCAGTATCACAACTGATACTGATTCTATAACTATAGTTACTGGAGATCAAGGACCTGTTGGTTTAACTGGCGCTCGAGGTGTTCAAGGTGTTCAAGGTATACCTGGACTTGGTGTAGCATCTGGTGGATTTGTTGGACAAGCTCTAGTCAAATCTACTAATAATAATTATGATACTAGTTGGAAAGATTTGTTTGATTCTGCAAGTCCTGGGCCTATTGGATCTACACAAGCAAGTACTGGCAGATTTACAACGATTCAATCAACGGTTTCTACTGGAACTCCACCTTTTATAGTCTCTTCTACAACTCCAGTTAATAACTTATCAATTGGTGGTAATGCAGCTACTGCAACAAATGTTCCTTATAGTGGTCTTACTGGAACAGTTCCTATCTGGAATCAGAATACTACAGGTACTGCATCTAATATTACTGGAACATACACAGGTAGTATTACTTCATCTCAAGTCACTACAGCATTATCATTTACTCCAGAAAATCTTGCAAATAAAGGCGCTGCTAATGGTTATGCGCCATTAGATAGTAGTACTAAAATTGCTGCTACATATCTACCAAGCTATGTAGATGATGTAGTTGAATATAGTAGTTTTACTTCTCTTCCTGCAACTGGAGAAACTGGAAAGATCTATACTACAATAGATACAAACAAAATTTATCGTTGGGGTGGTAGTGCATATATAGAAATTTCTGCAGCACCTGGTTCAACAGATGCAGTGATTGAAGGTACTATTAATAAATACTATACAGATACGCGTGCCCGTGCATCAATCTCAGTAGCTGCAAATACTAACTTAAGCTATGATAGCACAACTGGTGTGATAACTGGTCCTAATTTAAGCAGTTACTTAACTTCAGTTACTCCTAGTAATTTTTCATCTCAGACTGCTAAGACTATATTAGCTGCGCCAAATGGCTCAGATGGTACTCCTACATTTAGATTATTAGTTGCATCTGATATTCCCACATTAAATCAAAGTACAACAGGAAATGCTGCAACTGTAACAAATGGAGTATATACTACTGATACTGGAACTGTAACTAATACAATGTTAGCAGGAAGTATTGCTAATGATAAATTATCTAATTCTACTATTACATTTGGTTCAACATCTCAAGCGTTGGGTTCAACTGTTTCTGCATTAAGTGGAGTTACATTAAATAATGGAATAATTGGTGGAACTACGCCTGCAGCAGGTACATTTACTACAATTTCATTACCTTCTCAAGCATCTGCACCAAGCACACCTTCATCAGGTTTTGTGCAATATGCTTCATCTGCAGGTATGTTTTCGTGGAAAGGAACAAATGGATTTGTTAGACAATTTGATGCGTCTAGCATAACTGCTGATCGTACATGGATATTGCCAGACAACGCTGGAACCATTGCATTAACATCAAACTTGGGAACCATTGCATCTCAAAATGCAAATGGCGTTACCATTACAGGTGGTTCAATTAATGGAACTTCCATAGGTGCAAGCACAGCGTCTTCAGGAGCATTTACTACACTAAGCGCACAAACAGCACTTGCAATAAATTCTGGTGGAACAGGTAAGGGGACTGCTACGGCCGCACAAGCAAACTTATTGGGGTATACTACTACTTCAAGTAATGGTATTGCAACTACAGGTGCTTCAGGCACAGGAGCAACTAACTGTGCAACTGGCTCAATTACTGGAAGCACACTAACGATAGGCGGCTCTATATCAGGCAATTTTGTTGTTGGTATGGTAATATCAGGTACAAACGTAACACCGGGCACTATGATTACTGCTATGCTAACAGGCAGTAGTAACACCGCTGGTAGCACATTTAGTCTTGATCGTTCTTCAACAAATGTAACAAATACGACTATTACTAGCACAGGTGCTGCAACATTAACGTTTTCCAATACAGCTAGTGGCACATCAAGCTCAATCTCTGGTACTGTGTTAACAGTTGGTGGTACTATAACAGGTGCGTTTTTTGTTGGTATGACTATATCTGGTAGTACTACATTAGCAGGTACTACTATTGTTAGTTTAGGTACCGGTGTAGGTGGTGCAGGTACTTACAACCTTAGCCAAGATAATGGTACAATAACATCAACCACAATTACTGGTGCAATCACAACACCTCCTTTTGCAGCTGGTTCATACATTGCTATTGCTGGTATTTCACCTGGTGGTTATGCCGGCATGTTCCAAGTAAATTCATCTACTACAACTTCTGTTACTTATACAAATGCTACAACCGGCGCTCAAACTACTGGTGGTACCATTACTACGCCTTGGCAACTAAGTAATACAAGTAGTTTCTATCAAATAATTACTGGAACTACATTTGGTGCGTTTGCGCTACCAGATACTTCTACGCTACAACAAGGTTGGACTTATAGAATAAACAATGCTATATCAACCACCCTGAACTTATATACCTCAACTGGATTTGCCGTTGGATCTTTAGCTGGCGGTTCAACTGGTTATGTAACTTGCATTAACACTAGTATTAACACTGCTGCTGCTTGGCGCTTTGGCGTTACAG
>Ga0209189_1000916_pt1 | contig 22842 bp, 21 predicted proteins | sample C_130820_EF_Meta_FD_187308 | JGI IMG/M metagenome (GOLD analysis project Ga0209189, IMG submission 187308) | Freshwater microbial communities from Lake Croche, Canada to study carbon cycling - C_130820_EF_MetaG (SPAdes) (version 3) | ecosystem: Environmental > Aquatic > Freshwater > Lake... | reverse complement strand
AAAAAAATTAAAGGTTTACTTTTAGAGAACCAAGCGATTGAACTTTAATATAACTTATAATTAAGAAAATATTTAAAAAAAAAACAGTTGTCGAATATAGATGCCACAAAAGAGTAAGAAACGGAATTAAAAGTTTATGTTTTTTATTGCAAGTTTGTTAACATTTTTCTAAAATTGTAAAATGTTACTTTATAACAAATTCAACGGAAAAACAAATTGAACGAAATGAAAACTAAATTCATCATTAAGTATTGATATTAAGTAAATTTAGTAAAGGAAGTAGTTCGTCTTTGTAATAGTTGGAAGCGAGAACAAAATTTTAGTCATTCGGAATGACTTTTATCATTTTGTAGAGATGGAATTTTCGGTCAGCCGAAACTAATGATATTCTAGTACTTGCAGATTGTGCGATTATCATTCTATCAAAAATATCATTATGATTTTCTACAAATTGAATCTCATAAAATCTTTGGCAATGTTGAGGAGTAATATTTAAGATTTGAATCCGTAGTTCTAATATCGTCTCATCCCATAAGTTCGCTAATTTTTAAAAAGGTATGATTACTTCAAAAGGTATGATTACTTCAACATGTTTTTTAAGCATAGGTCTTAATTTTACCAAACTAAAAAATTTGCTCTTTTAGATATACCCTTTAGTGTAACCAATAATTTGTAATTTGTTTTCCTTTAGGTGTCCTTGCTTTGTAACTCGATACAATTTCTTATCTGCACCAAAAAAATATTCGGGATAGCCTTCAATATCCCATATACGTTCGGGTTCTGAAAAAGATTCGAAAAGATAATCGTTTGTCATAAAATAATTTGTATTTTGCTTGCAAAGTAAGTTTTTGTTTACAATAATTGCAAACAATTAAGTATAATTAAGAATTTGCAAAATAAACTTAATTAAGCTCAATTAACTTAAATTAATTATAAAATACTTATAATCAATTATTTATTGGACTTTTCAGATCTCGGTCTTTTCGTCCAATACATATTTGGAAGGTGTTTTCTCCAACAAAAAATAATTTCTTCAAAATTACTTGTATTTTACATTATTTGTACTTTTATTTGTACAAATAATCGTACAAAACATGATAATAGCAAATATTTCCGATTTCAGAAAAGATATTAAATCCTACCTTGATAAAGTAGTCCAAAACTTTGAAACTTTAATCATCAATCGAGGCAAAGACGAGGGCATTGTCGTTATGTCTTTAGAAGAATACAATTCACTAATGGCTACTAATCACGAATTATCTTCTCGAAAAAATGAAAGTAGATTAGATTCTGCTATTGAAAAATTCAAGAACGGTAAATCATTTACAAAAGACTTAATTGAGTTATAAAATATGAAATACGTTTTTGTAGATGAATCTTGGGAAGATTATATTTATTGGCAAAATACAGATAAAAAGAAGCTGAAAAGAATTAATGAACTCTTGAAAGATATTGCAAGAAACCCTTTTGATGGGATTGGGAAACCTGAACCATTAAAACACAAATATTCTGGTTTTTGGTCAAGAAGAATTGATGATGAGCATCGTTTAATTTATAGGTATGAAAATAATGAAATTCATATTCTAAAATGCAGGTTTCATTATGATTAATGAGTTTTCAAAATCTCATACAACTGATATTTTGCTCTAAAAGGCACTTGCAACAGGACAAATGCGATGTTTTTTTAACGTAAATTTGAAACGCATAAGCTCCGCCAACAGTCAAAATGCGTGGAATTAACTCAAATTTTATTATGAAAATTAAATTCTTTTGCTTTTCACGGGGTCGCCCGTGCGATTTCTTTTTTCAGAACTTGGTATGCAGATTTGGTGAGCGACATTTAGGCAGAGCTGTTTCTACGCTTTTCAGTCCTTAGCACGCATCATTTTTAGCGACAGTTTGTCAGCGTTGGCACTAAAAGTTGGTTTATCTCCAACGTGAAGTATTATGTAAAGGCTTGATAATTAACAAATTAACCGCAGCGGCGGCCGCTCTAAAATCACTCCAAAAACAATAATAATGCTGGTCGTTGGAAACTTTTCAAAAGTATGGAAATTTGCAGAAATACAATTATAGTTTTATTACTATCTTTTTCAGTGGGATTTGGTCAAACTAAATCAATTGAAGTTTCTGACTTGAGTTTTCTTTAACCTAAACCCTTTAATTTTGTAAAAAGTACAAATAAATTACCAGAAGTTGACACAAAATTTATTCAATTCCTATATATTAAAACTGTTTGTTTAGACTTATCTATGCAAAAAAAAGAAGCGGTTTGGAAAAAGCACTTTAATTTATCAGTTGCTGATATTTTGAGGTATTACTAACTTTACCTTTTTTGTTCGTTCTCAACTTTCCAACCTTTTGCTCAGTAAATTTTTCTCGCAATTCCCGCTCGATTTTTGCATTCTTCCCCATTTCTATCAAGCTTTTCAGGCTAATTCGACACGCAAAATTCGCTATGTCTTCAGTTTTTCAAACGCATAGTTTTTGGCGGATAGGACAGCACTTTGGCAATCCTTTATTAATTTTTTCATCCCCTGTTGCGAACATCTTGTTTACCATATTCCATAAAAAATGCCCACTTCAAAATAGCGGGCATTTTTCGTAAACAACGATAGATTCTTAATTGGTCGTTCTGTAAAGCGTACCATTTTCAACAACATAAAGTCTTCCTCCCATCGCTGCAATCATATTCACATCTTTGAGTAGGCCTTTATCTCCTACTTGCATGTAGTTGCCATTTTTATCATTTTTAAACAAAGTTCCGTCTTGCTCCACACTCCATAAAAACCCACCCTCAGCTACTATCGCAATGGTTTCTTCAAAATCACCTTCTTTACCTATCTGCTCCCATTTCATAGCTTTGATACTTGTTCGGAATAAAGTACCATTTTCAATCGTCCATAAATAGCTATCCATTGCTTGGAGCATACTTACATCCTTAAACTCACCTTTACTACCGATTGGTCTCCACGAGCCATCTTTTGAGGTTTCATAAAGTGTACCATCATCTTCAATCGTATATAATTTACCGTTCATTGCCGCTGCGGCTGCTGTATTTTTCCATTCGCCTGATTTTCCAATCTGAATCCAAGCTAAGGTGCGTGCGTCATTTCGGTATAAATTTCCACTTTCAATCGTCCAAATTTCGCCATCAAGTGCTACGCCAAAATCAACATTAGCAAAACTTCCAGTTTCGCCGATTTGCTCATATCTGCCCGATTTATCGGTTCTATAAAGCGTCCCATTATGTTCGAGACTATACAAATAACCATTCATTGAAACTATTCCTGCTGTATTTTTCCAGTCACCTTCACCCCCAACTTGTTCCCAACCTTGAGCAAAAAGTTGAAGATTCAACAACAAGCAAAAAACAAACGTAAACAAATGAATACCCTTCTTCATGACCTTATAATCGATTAAATAATGCCTACTCTATACGTTTTCGGCAAACCGCCCCTACTCACTTTACAAGGCTTTTCGGGTTTCTCCTTTTACATTTACTATCAAAATTAAATAAAATATTTTTGATTTTTCAAACTTTTTATTGGTTTACCGCAATCTGCCTCATTTCAAACCTTCCCAACAAATCTTAGCCAAATCACCGATTATCTTTTCGGCAGTTGCTTCTTTGTCAAAACCTTCTACAAAGATAGAAATCACAAAAGGTTGAGCCGTAAACACAATAGCAGCATCGCCTCTAACATAAGTGAGCGTACCAGTTTTATGCGCAATTGCCAAATCTTTCGGTAGCAGACTCGGAATCGTCGTGGTATCTTCACAATTTTTTAGCATGGCAATCATTTCGTCACAAAGTATCGGATTTGCTACCTTTTTATTATAAATCATTCGCATTAAAGCATTGATTTCTAGCACATTGATATAATTTTCGCGACCTTGCTTTACTGCATCGATATCCATCATCACTCTATTTAGTCGAGTTTTTGTTGTTCCCCACTTAATTAAGTTTTGGTTAATCTTTTCAATTCCAATTTCACGAATCAGAATATTTGTTGCCGTATTATCACTAGTTCGAATCATTTCCTGGGCAAGCTCTCTGACTGCCAGCTTTTTACCTTCCAAAGTATTCATCAAAACGCCTGAACCGCCCGCCTTTTCGGCATTCGTCAAGCGATGAACTTTCGATAAACTAATCTCATTAGCTTGTACTTTTTCCATCAAGGACATCAAAATCGGCACTTTTATAACACTTGCCGATGCCACTTTTACATCCGTTCGATGTTCAAAAAATTGTTTCCCATCCATATTTCCTACTGCCATCGTAACCTTAATGTCTGATAGAAGTTTCGATAAGTAATTGGATACTGTGCTATTATCAAACTTTTTTTCAATACTTTGAGCCATTGCAGTATTCACTAAAACACTGATTATTAATAGTATTATAATTATTTTCATTTTTTTCTGAAATTTCGATATTTACATTATTTTCATAATATTTCGTATATATCATATATACCATCTTTATAATTTTTACAATTTTTTTACACCAGATAATTTATATAGTTACTATTGAATTTATGGATATAATAGAATATTTCATATAAACAAAACAATCAATCTATACAGTTTGTATAACTTTTATAGTTTATTTTGATACTACAACTTATTTAGTACGTTCAATAGAAAACAGCACTAAGTCGTGTAATGATTGACGGAAAGCAGAGTCGGGAAATGTAAAGAGGATGTCGATGGCTTCTTTTACGAAGCGTTTCATAACTTCGGTGGTATATTGAATTCCACCTGATTTTTTTACAAAGTCAATCACTTCGGTCACTTTTTTAGGGTTTTCGGAGTGATTTTTTATTAGATTAATAATATGACGTTTGTCAGACCAAGACGCATGATTGAGGGCATATATCAGTGGTAAGGTCATTTTCTTTTCTTTTATATCAATGCCAGTTGGTTTGCCAATTTCAGCATCACCATAATCAAAAAGATCATCTTTTATCTGAAACGACATGCCGATTTTTTCGCCTAAAAGCTTGGCTTTGGCTACAACTTCGGCACTTGCACCGACCGAAGCCGCCCCAACAGCACAACACGAAGCAATTAGCGAAGCTGTTTTTTGACGAATCACTTCATAATAAACGTCTTCAGTAATATCAAGTTTACGAGCTTTTTCAATCTGCAAAAGTTCACCTTCACTCAATTCTTTGACAGCTGTTGAAACGATTTTTAGTAAATCAAAATCTCCATTATCAACGCTTAAAAGTAATCCACGAGAAAGTAAATAATCGCCTACTAAAACTGCAATTTTGTTTTTCCAAAGTGCCTTAATTGAGAAAAATCCACGGCGATAGTTTGAATCATCAACCACATCATCATGCACGAGCGTAGCAGTATGCAAAAGTTCGATGAGGGCAGCTCCACGATAAGTAGCTTCAGTGATTTGGCCGATTGTTCCTGCGGTCAGAAATACAAACATCGGTCGAATTTGCTTACCTTTACGATGAATAATATATTTCATAATTTGGTCGAGTAGCATCACGTCTGTCTTCATCGACTGGCGAAATTTTTTCTCGAAAATTTCCAAATCTTGTTCGATTGGAGCTTGTATTTGGTTAATATCTAACAACATGAAGAGGTGAGCAAAATGTTGTTTTGCCCTGCGTTTGCAATTTTACGATTGATTTCTGACTTATTGAGCAGATTGAAGAAAAATATATTGTTTTTAATGTTTTTATTCAAACTTTTCTTGAATTATACCAATTTTTAAAACTAAATTTTGACATTTTTGAGTAAAAACACTCATTTAAAATATAAATGCACCGTTAGAGAGTAAGGTTTGTTTTATAAGAATCGTATTTGCTAAACTTTTTTTCAAAATTCATTATTTTAGTCGTATTATTGATGTGGTAAAAAAAAGATTTATAAATGAGGGCATTAGTTTTAGGTGGTGGTTCACTCAAAGGAGCTTGGCAAGTAGGCGTTATTCATGCAATTTTGGATACAGGTTTCAGACCAGAAATGATTTACGGTATTTCGGCGGGAGCTTTAAATGGCTCATTTATGGTCAATGAGGCGGGCAAACAATATCTTGAAAAAGGTAAAATCAACTGGGATTTGGTCAACAAGAAACTACTTCAATTTTGGCTCGAAAATATCACGCAGCCTTCCGATATTGGCGTACTAAAATCAAAGTTTTCCTTGGGAATTGATACAATTTTAAGCCGTTTTGATGGCTTGATTAATACTGACCCATTGCACGAAAAACTTAAAAAATACTTGGATGTAACCACCATGCGGAAAAGTCCAATAAAACTGAAAGTTGGGGCTGTTAACATCAATACTGGTGAAATGCACTATACTGATCCGCTCGAACAGCATTTTTTAGATTATTTGCGAGCAAGTAGTTCGCTGCCTTTAATTATGCCAGCAATTCAAATTGGTGGCGACCATCGACAAGCGTATATGGATGGTGGTTTGCGTGAAGTTGTGCCGATAAGAAAAGCAATTGAAGATGGAGCTAACGAGATTTATTGTGTGGCTACCCATCCAAAAAATAAATCTTTAGAACATTTTAATTATCGTAGTTTTTTTAGCTTGATAGAACGCATAAAAGATATTACGGTTAATCAGTTTGAAAACAGCGACATTGAATGGGCCGAAAATTACGCTAAAAACTATGGAAGCATCGGACCATTTAGCCTTACAAAAAAAATTAAACTAACAGTTATTCGCCCAAAAGAACCTCTTAATATCGAATTAACAAATTTTACGACCAATGATATAAAAGAAATTATCAAACAAGGTTACGAAAATGGATATCAGGCTTTATTTTCTTAGAAGTAAGAATTAGAGAATCCTAATTTTAAAATATTTGTGGCACATTTTAGAGATGTGCCACAAATACATTCTATAATAATTACTTACGCCAAAGTCACTTTTTCGCTCTCTACGCTAATCTCAAACCGTACAAAATAGGCAGTAATGATAGTTGAAAGTACGAAATAAACCATCATTATGGCTGTTGCCCACGAATATTGAGAGCTACTGCCAAACCAATCACCCATTTGATATATTAAGGCAAAACCTATGATATTTTTGATAATTTCCCAAATAATTGCGTAGGGATTTCTATCCATTAATTCGGTGTATGCAAATACCGTTAAGTAGATAAATCCTCCGTAAACAAACATATTTGGCATGCCTAATTTGGCGATGTTTCCATAGAAATAAAATAGCATTCCGAAAGTAAAGATAAACTGAAACCATATCCAAATGAGCATCGGTTTAGATATTTTGGGGGCATATTTCTCGAAATTATACGGATTTTCTATTTTTTTATCAGGAAAACGAGCCTCTACATCGGCTGGTCGCCAGCCAGTTGGCATAAACCAAATTCTGAATTTATCTTTCAAACTATTAGTATGATAAGCATCTTTTATCAAAAACCATAAATGCTGAAAATTAATCTTTATTGGGTTCCAAGTGCTTGCGGGGCGAGTGATTCCATAAACCGGCGGAACGTTGGGTAATTCTTCTTGAAATGTACCAAAAAGTTTATCCCAAACAATAAAAATCTGACCGTGGTTTTTATCCAAATATTCAGGATTAATGGCATGATGCACTCGGTGGTGCGAAGGCGTAACGATGATTTTTTCAAGAATTCCCATCCTGCCAATATAAACCGTATGGTACCAAAATTGTGCAAAAAGATGCAGAGGAGCAATTATTGCAATGACTTTGGCATCTACACCCAATAATGCAGCCGGTAGTAAAAATATCGTAAACAAACTCACAAATGAAGAAATACTTTGGCGTAAAGCACAGGCCAAATTAAACTCTTCACTACTATGGTGAATGGCGTGTTTATTCCAGAAAAAATTGATTGAATGTGCCATGCGATGCACCAAATAGCCAGTCAAATCGAGAGAAACAAAGGCGATGATATAAACCCATATCGATGACTCGATTTTGTAGAATGTCCAATGGCTTACCATCCATTCGTAAGAAAGAATCGAAACACTAAGGCCCAATACATCTTTCACCGAATTGGTATAACCAGAAGTCAAGCTTGAAATCATGTCCATTCCCTTGAATGAGTCTCTTCGGGCAAAGTGGCCATAAGCCTTTTCGATAAGCACTAAAAGTAAAAATAGCGGACTAGCAATCGTAAGAATTTTACCGTAGGTTTCCATTTTTCAATTATCAATTATCAGTAAACAATGATTTTCAACTATTACTTGTATGTCAGTAAAAAAACTGATACAAAGCTCATTTTAGTATGCTTGCATGCGGGGAGCCGCCCCGATAAATATAACACAAACTTAGGAAAAAGTATTTTGATTTTTATAAAAATTAAAGGTTTTAACATAAAAAATCCTATTGAGATTTCGGCAGGATTTTCTTCTTTAGTTTTATTTAGTCTTTCTCAATAGAGAAATTGAATAAAATAATTGCGATTATTGTCTTTTAAATCACTTTTATATTTGCCAATTCAGGTTCAGAATTACCAATTTGAAACAAAATTTATTTAGGGTAGATTATTTTTATCAGAAGGAGCTTATTTAAAACCAAGACGTCTATAATGAAGCATAAAACGATTGATTACAATGGAGGAAAATCTCGACAATTAAACGAATTCGCACCATCTGTCTAATATGTTTAAATTGTTGCTGAATATAATCGCTTCAACCCACATATTCATATTTTTTGAATATTTATAACAGTCATTTTAGCAGCAAACTATCGAAAATCGTCAATTATCCTTATTGCTGACCAATACTATCTTAAAAAATAGAAAATGAAAATAGGGAGGAATCTTGCAAGTTTGAATGCAAAATTACGATTCATATTGATGTTAAAATCTTTTGAATACCAAATTTAAGTTTTTTAGAGCATTTTAAAAACAAAAAACGACAACGATTAGCTATAATTTCTATCGTTGTCGTTTTTTTTAATGATATTTTAGGTTAAAATCATAATAACCATCGGAAAAATACGAATAATGAAGCCGATAATATAATAGCAACTGGTAAGGTTAATACCCATGCTAAAAGTATATTTTTGATTGTTCCAGCTTGTAGGTTTTTGATGCCTTTGCTGGCTACCATCGTACCCGCAATACCCGAAGATAATGCATGCGTGGTACTAACTGGAAGTTTAAACCAAGAAGCCAGACCTATTGTGGTAGCGGCCACAAGTTCGGCCGAAGCACCTTGGGCATAAGTAAGGTGAGATTTACCGATTTTTTCTCCAACTGTTACCACAATACGTTTCCAACCAATCATTGTTCCGAGACCGAGTGATAGAGAAATCATCAAAACAACCCACATTGGAGCGTGGTCAGTGAAACGGCGAATGCCTTTTTCTTCTTTGGCGGCAAGATTTGCCAAGATTGTTTTACTATTTTCGCTCAAAACGATTTCTTCATTTTCTACCAATTTTTTTGTATTACTGCTAATAGTCAATAGTGCTTTGCGTACTTCCAAAGCGTTGGCCTTTTCAACCTTTCCACTATCTGAGATACTATTCAAAAAGCCAATGTTTGTCATGACTTTGGCTATTTTTTCTTTTTCGGCAGTTGATGCGTTAGTAGTATCAATTAATGCTATCTGTTGAGAGATTGTTGCGAGCTCTGGCTTTAAAGTCTGAAAATCAATACTTTTATTTATGGCAAAGTAAGTTGGTAAAATTCCAATCAAAATCAACATCACGAGACCTATACCTTTTTGACCATCATTACGACCGTGAAAGAAACTCACGAGTGTACAAGTTGTTATCAAGATGGCACGAATCCAAAATGGCGGAACTTCATCTTTCTTTGGTTCGTCAAATACCTGTTTTCTAATATCTTTACTTAATAATCTGCGAAGAGCAAACATTAAAAATACTGCCAATGCAAAACCCACTAGTGGTGATAGTAATAAAGCAGAAAAAATCTCTTTAGCTTTATCCCAGTTTACTGCTGCAATTCCAGATTTATTTTCAGGAAGCAAAGCAAAACCTAAACCAACGCCCAAAATTGCACCTATTAAAGTATGAGAGCTTGATGCTGGAATACCAAAATACCATGTTCCGAAATTCCAGATAATAGCACTAAATAATAATGCAAGTACCATAGCGATACTATGATAAACATTTTGGTCGATAAGTAGTTCTACTGGAAGCAGATTTATTATACTCATTCCAACCCCTACTCCACCAGTGACAACTCCGATAAAGTTGACAATACCGGACCAAACAACTGCTTGGGTTGGTTTAAGAGAGTTGGTATAAATTACTGTTGCAACAGCGTTTGCTGTATCGTGAAAGCCGTTGATGAATTCAAATGCACAAGCAGCCAAAAGGCAGAATGACAATAAGAGGAAAATGTCTGTTTCTAAGCCAAACATGGTTTCGGGGGTTTAGATAAGTTTAAATTTCATACTGATTGGATTTTCAATATACGTACAAAAGTCAGTATTTTTGATTAGTACGAGAAAATTACAATGTTATGAAATTATTAACACTTACTTAAAAACTAAGTTATTTGTATAATGACATGTATAATTTAATTTAAAAAATGACAAAACAAACAATTATTTCATTAATTGCTGCCATGAGTAAAAATCGAGTGATTGGCTTAAACAACGCTTTACCATGGAATCCAATTCCTGCTGATTGGGATAATTTAAAGGAAGTTACGAAAAATAAGAAGATGATAATGGGTCGTAAAAGCTACGATAATCCACATAGAATATGGTCAGAAGTAGGTAATTATGTGATTACTCGACAAGCTGATTATGTGGTAGATGAAGGTTTTGAAGTAGCAAGTAGTTTGGAAGAAGCCTTTGAAAAGTGCAAATTTGAAGATGAAGTTTTTGTTTTGGGTGGAGAAGAAATTTTCAGATTATCGATTCCGTTTGCAGATAAAATTTATCTCACGCTCGTTGACGAAACTTTTGAGGGTGATGCATTTTTTCCAGTATTTAATGAAAACGAATTTAACATTACCGAACGCAAGGAGTTTTTGAAAGGACAAAATACGCCTTACGATATTTCGATTTTAACTTATGAGCGAAGGTAATTCATTCCACTTATCTTAAAACTATTGGTTTCTTACTTAGTTATTTTTCTATATTTTTAGGCAAATTTGATTAAAACCTCTATGAAACCCCTTAAACTATTATTATTTAGCAGTTTTTTATTGTTATTTTCCTGTAATCAAAGTAAATACGACATCCTCATCAAAAACGGTCTTATCTTTGATGGCAACGGCACAAACCCAATTTTGGCCAATATTGCCATTAAAAATGATACGATTGCTTTTATAGGCAACGTAAATTTTTTCTCCGATGCCATAGATGTAATTGATGCCAAAGGCATGGTGGTTGCTCCAGGTTTTGTAAATATGCTGAGCTGGAGTACAGAAAGTTTGATTGAAGATGGGCGTTCGATGGGAGAAATCATGCAAGGCGTTACATTGGAAGTCATGGGCGAAGGCGATTCGATGGGGCCTATCAGTGAGGCAATGAAGGCTGATGCCACAAAATCGCAAGGAAATATTAAATACGACATTCCCTGGAACACACTAGGCGAATATCTTTCTTATTTAGAAAAACGAGGGGTTTCGACCAACGTGGCTTCGTTTGTTGGAGCTTCAACAGTTAGAGCAATGGAACTAGGCTACGCCAAGCGTCCGCCAAAGCCAGACGAACTCGAACGAATGAAAAGGCACGTAAAATTGGCTATGGAAGAAGGTGCAATGGGCGTGGCTTCGGCATTGATTTATACACCTGGTACTTACTCAAACACAAAGGAACTCATTGAACTGTCGAAAGTAGCTTCCGAATATGGTGGTACGTATATTTCACACCTTAGAAGCGAGGGAAACAAACTTGAAGAAGCCACTGATGAATTGATTAAGATTGCCAAAGAAGCCGATATTCATGTCGAAATTTACCATTTGAAGGCCGCAGGCAAAGAAAATTGGTATAAGTTAGATAAAGTGATCACAAAAATAGACAGTGCCAGAAAAGCAGGCATCAATGTTTCGGCCGATATGTACAACTATATTGCTGGAGCAACTGGACTTGATGCTGCCATGCCACCGTGGGTACAAGAAGGGGGCTTCGATCAATGGAGAGGAAGGCTAAAATCTGCTATAATCAGAGAGCAAGTCGGGCATGAAATGAGTTCAGCCCAAAATGACTGGGAAAATTTATGTTTAGCAGCAGGGTCAGAGAAAACTCTTCTGATAGGTTTTAAACAAGATTCTCTTAGAAAATATATTGGCAAGACATTGGCAGAAGTTGCAGAAATCAAGAAAAAAACTTGGTACGAAACCGCAATGGATCTAGTAGTTTCGGATGGCTCACGAGTGGATGTAGTTTATTTTTTGATGAGCGAAGAAAACGTGAAAAAACAGATACAGTTACCTTACATGAGTTTCTGCTCGGATGCGGCCTCGATGAACCCTACTGGCGTATTTTTAAAATCAAGCAATCATCCAAGAGCTTATGGAAACTTTGCACGACTTTTGGGTAAATACGTGCGTGAAGAAAAAGTTATTACGCTACAAGAAGCCATCAGAAAACTAACTTCGCTGCCTTGTGATAACCTCAAGATACAGAAACGTGGCCGTTTGGCAGTTGGTAATTATGCCGATATTGTGATTTTTGACCCTAATAAAATTCAAGATAAAGCAACTTTCGAGAAACCACATCAGCTTTCAGAAGGAATGCTTCATGTCTTTGTAAATGGAAAGCAAGTTGTGAAAAACGGCCAACATACTGGCGTAAAATCAGGTAAATTTGTAAAAGGGCCAGGCTGGAAAATTGAGTAAAAAAATAGTTTTTGTAAAAAAAAGGTGAACATGCAAGCAGATTCACCTTTTTTGTAATTTTTGATATTATTTACCGCCAAATAGATTACTCCAAAAACCTTTAGCTTTTTGAGTAACTTCGGCCATTGTTTCGCTTGCTTCGTTGGCTAATTCTTGGGCTTTTGCTCTGGCTGCATCGACTGCTTCGGATGCATCGGATTTCAAGTCTTCGAATTTTTCGGCTGCTTCTGCTTTCATAGCATCAACATTTTCACTTTTCATAAATTCCGTTGCTTTTTCTTTCAAGTTATCAACCGTAGCTACTGCTTCGGCTGCAAATTCTTGAGCTTTTGCTTTCGCAGCTTCTACTGCTTCTGATGCATCTTCTTTCAAATCAGCAATTTTTTCAGTAGCTTGTGCTTTTACTTCATTAATTTTTTCATCACTAATTAGCTCCGATGCTTTTGCTTTCAAATCATCAATTGCCTCGCTTGCCTCAGCTTTCAAATCGGTTAATTTTTCAGTAACTGCATGTACTGCTTGTCCAGCTATTTCGGCTGCTTTATCGGTTACACTTTTTTCGTTTTCTGACATAATAATTTTAAAATTAAAGATAAGACTTATTAGTATTTGTGCAAAAATACAATTTTTGTTCTTACAAAGAAAATCTAAACAAACGATATTTAAGCTTTTACAGTGTTTTTTTTATTATTCTTTCGCAAATTATAAAAAAAATTAGACTCATAGAAACTTTTCTGGCTTTTATCCATTTTGAAGTCTAAAAGTTGAGGGCAAATAATAGGATAATACTAATCGACAAATTTGCAAACAGCTAATTAGCGGTCTATTAGTTTATTAGATTACCGTCGACTTGTCGGCTATTAATCGTGGGCTGGGCAGCCTATAGTCTCAAAATAAGCCCAAAATGATAAGAAAAATGACTTTTTCGGATAGATAAAAGGGCAATAAACAAGGTTATAACCATTAAGTAAACAAAATTAAATATAGAATACTAATTCTTTTGAAAATTTAGTAGATGCTAGTTTTTTTAATTTTGGTAAGACAATAAATGTGACGGTTCCCAGCGGAGACAAAAGCTTGATTATCAATAAATTAATTAATAGATTTTTGTCGCTTGTTTTCATCTCAGTACTTAATTATCTAATTGGGATGATACCGGATAAATAAACTAATAAAATAAAAAAAAAAGTTATGATAAAAAAAATTCACTTAGTTTTATTTTTCATAGTCGTTTTGAGTCAAACGACTTTTGCCCAACGAACATTTACAATCAGTGGCTATGTACGTGAAAAAGGCAGTGAAGAACAACTCATAGGGGTGAACGTTTATGTGCCAAATAGTCCTTTTGGCACGAGCAGCAATAACTACGGTTTTTATTCGATAACACTTCCCGCCAACGATGCCGTTACTTTGGTTTTCTCATTTGTGGGTTACGAACGCATCGAAAAAACATTCGTTCTCAACAAAAATATTGAAATGAATATCGAGTTGGCTACTGCTAATCAGCTCAACGAAGTTGTTGTTTCGTCGAAACGCCAAGAAGAGCGAGTGAGCGAGTCGGTTGAGATGAGTAAGATTGATATTCCAATTTATCAAATCAAGAAAATCCCATCTCTTATGGGAGAAAAAGATGTTTTGAAAGTGCTTCAACTCATGCCAGGCGTGCAGAAAGGATCGGAAGGGCAATCAGGTATTTACGTTCGTGGTGGTGGCCCCGACCAAAACTTAATAATTTTAGATGATGCAGTGGTGTATAATGCTTATCATCTGTTTGGATTTTTCTCAGTTTTCAATGGCGATGCACTCAAAAGTGTTGAACTCACCAAAGGCGGATTTCCTGCTCGTTATGGAGGACGTGTTTCATCAGTTATTGAAATGACTATGAAGGAAGGAAATAAAGAAAAGCTACACGGAGAAGGCGGAATCGGGCTCATTTCATCAAGAATGATTCTTGAAGGACCGATTAAAACTAAAAAGCAAAAAGCAACAAAATCATCGTTTATTATTTCGGGAAGGCGTACCTATCTTGATTTGCTTGCTGCTCCGATTATTAAGGCATCGCAAAAAAATGCTGATCAGAAAATTTATGGTGGTTATTTTTTTTATGATTTGAACGCCAAGGTCAATTATGATTTCGGGCGGAAAGATAAACTATATTTGAGTAGCTATTTCGGAAAAGACAATCTTAGTATAAAATCAATAAACCCCGTAAATACTTTTTTATACGCAATAAATTGGAAAAATGAAACCGCCACTTTACGATGGAATCACCTATTTTCTCAGAAACTTTTTGGTAATTTATCACTCATTTATAGCCGATATCGTTTCAACACAAGTATTTTTATCGATAATACCAATTCCACAATTATTTCTGATTATAAATCGGGCATTCGAGACTATACCATAAAATACGATTTTGATTTTTTCCCCGCCCCAAAACACTCCCTAAAATTTGGTTTACAGTCAACGTTTCATCGATTTACACCGAGTGCCGTTTTTGAAAAAGATCAAACTAATAACGTCTTTGAGAATAGAATAGATAATATTGATGCTGTTGAATCAGGTATTTATGTCGAAGATATTTGGCAAGCAACCAGCCGTATTAAAATGAATGCAGGTCTCAGACTCAGCAATTATCAAGTTTCGGGAGCAAGTTATGTACGTCCAGAACCGCGTTTGGCAACGGCTTACAAACTGACAAACAATTTGGCTTTTAAGGCATCCTACGCTTTGATGAATCAATATGTGCATTTACTTACCAATACAGGTATTGGATTACCAACTGACCTATGGGTACCAAGCACCGATAAGTTAGCACCGCAACAATCACAACAAGTGGCAGCGGGTTTTGCCAAAGATTTTGATAAAAAAAGCCTAACACTGACCATTGAAGGCTATTATAAAAAAATGAATAATCTCATCAATTATAAAGAGGGTGCAAGTTTTTTACAAATAAATGACCCAACCTCAAACAACCAAGTGAATTGGGAAGATAACATAACAACTGGTCAAGGTTGGTCGTATGGAGCAGAGTTTTTAATACAGAAAAAAGTCGGAAAGTTTTCTGGTTGGGCAGGCTACACTTTGTCTTGGACTAAATGGCGATTTGAAGAATTGAATTTTGGCAAAGTGTTTTTTCCTCGCTACGACCGCCGAAACGATATTTCATTAGTTGGAATTTATGACATAAAACCAAATATTACTGTTTCGGCTGTTTGGGTTTTCGGCACTGGCAACGCTTTCTCTTTACCAATTTCAACATATAATAGTTACAGTAATTTCAATACGCTTTTGGAAGAAAATACTACCAATAAATTTAACACCCCCACAAGTCCACTTTTTACAAGACAAGCCGTGCAGGATTATGGTGAAAAAAACACCTTTCGAGCTGAGCCATATCATCGACTTGATTTGGGTGTGCGGTTCAGCAAAAAGAAACGCCGACACGAACGAACTTGGGAAATTAGTATCTACAATGCGTATAATAGAAAAAATCCATTTTTCTATCAAATCTCTAACAAAACTGATGCTAATAATCAGACTATCAATATCTTACAACGATATTCTATCTTCTCGCTTATTCCATCATTTAGTTATAATTTTAAATTTTAGAAACCCGCATTTGCGGTTGGAACTAAATTCCCATTGGGAACTTTGAAGAAATGAAAAATACATATTCTATCAATCAAGAACGGGCGGCGTTCCGCTTCAATCAATCAAAATTAATTATTGTGTTGATAATCGGCCAGTTTTTACTGTTTTCATGTGGAAGTTTGGTGAAGGAAATTGATCCTTCTTTTTTGCCCGAAACTGATTCTAAATTAGTGGTGGCTTGCTTTATTTCTCCCCAAGATACGGTTTTAGCTGCTAAAGTTACCGAGACAAGACCGTTCTTTGGCACTGCTGGTGCTGGTAATATTAAAGACGACATTACAAATGCAATAGTGAATTTGTCAGATGGGAGCAAGACAATTCAACTGATTTATAATGCAAAACTAGGTTATTACAGTGCTTTACCTGCTACTTTACCGATTTCGGCAGGAAAAACATATAACATCACCGTTAGCACTCCAGATGGTAGAAAAGTAAATGCAACAAGCACCGTTCCGAATTCGATTGCTATAAAAGAAGTAAAAATTGATTCAACACAAACAACTGATAATCAACAAAGTGTTTCGAAAACTAAATATACTGCAAAATTAATTTGGCAAGATGTTTTAGGGGAAACTAATTATTATCGAGGAATAAATATTTTTGAGACTATTATTCAATACCCCGATAATTATACAACCGTTAAACTCCCACCATTTCCTCCATTAGTTATTGATTTAAGAACCATTGATGACAAAAATTCAGACGGAAAACTTTTATCTTTGAGTAGAACATTCGAGGCAAACTATTCTACTATCAGTTATCAAAATTCAAAAATTAAACTAGTTAAACAATTCAAAATCGGCTTGTTTCAGACTGATATACATTACTACAAATATCATTCTACCCTCCAAAAATATTTAACATCTCTTACAGCAGATAACGATTCGGTAAGAGAGCCTATTATTGATACACTTTCTGAGCCATTTCTACTCTACACCAATATCAATGGTGGTTTTGGTTGCTTTGGTGCTTATAATGCTACTTGGCAGGAATTTAAGGTAAAATAAAAAGAGCTACGAAAACAGACTTATTGTGTATTTGTCGTTGAACATTTAAAATAATTAAAAAGGCATTTATTAATTCATCGAACATTAACAATTCACTCAAAACTGCTTCAAATAGCTAATTTTAGCAATCACATGGTTTTCTTTTTCGTAACGAACATCGCTTGGTTCGCTTACGTTATTGAATCCTCGACGATTGAAAACCACATAAATATAAGACAATGGTTGATACTCCCATGATAAACGAATATTATAATTTTTAGAGTTGTTCTCCGAATTTTGCTGATAAAATCCAATCAATTGCACTCTTGGATTTAAGGCAAAACGCCCTTCGATTGAGTATAAATCGACATTTACTTTGTCTGCACCCGTACCAACACCTTTGAAACTATTGCGATTATAACGCCCTACAACCGAAATATGCGGAATTGGTGCGAATTGTAATTTTATATCGGTTGAACTGAGTTTTCCGTCGAAATACGTTCCCCAACTATGGTCAACTATTACATTTGCGATTTTTGAAGGGTCGGAACTTGTAAAAATTTGGTGGCGAACATAATTATAATCTCCCTTAGGAATTGAAACTCCAAGTGGCTCGAAAGGCTCAGTTAAACGTTGAAAAGTTGGATTAACCAAATACCCAAAAAAGCCGCCATTCTGAAAGTTAAACCAAATAGGATTTATATTAATTTGGCGTTCAATCAACTGCCCCGTTGAGGCTTGGTGATAAAACTCAGTCATAATTCCAGGCTCAAATGCTCTTACGTATTTTTTTGGAAGCCATTTTCCACGATTATAGATAAAAACCCCTGGTGTAGTGCCAATCACATCGGTGCGAGAAACAAAACCCATTTCTGGATTGAAATTCTTCGTCACGACCGATTGTGTCCACCAAACTTTAAATTGATTATTGGTGAAAAAATACTGAGCCATGCCCGAAAATCCCTGCTGACCGGTATTCGTTGTTTTTGAATAAGTGGCCATCGTATTGACCGAATGCGACTGATTTAAACGAAAAAACCCATCAACTGTTCCTACGATATTCGAACCATCCGGGCGATTTTTAATAGTTAAGAGGCCACCTATTCGGCTTTGTTTGCCAAAATTTTCTGAAAAACGACCTACAAAAAAGTTCGTAGCGGGTGTATCTGCTACCCCACGCTGACGCATTGCAACTAATCCAAAATTTCTCTTCAATGAACGATAGACAAAACGCCCACCTGCATCAATCGAAATAGGCCGATTATTATCATCTAAGCCTATTCTTCTACTAAAAAAAGGTTGTACACGCATTGTTCCGCCTGAAAAATCATCATTTGGCCCTACTCCTACGCCAAAAAGTGAAGCATTTTCAAGAAAAAACTGACGTCTTTCGGGAAAAAACACCGAAAATCGAGAAACGTTATTTACTTGTCGGTCGGCATCGGCTTGAGCAAAATCAGTGTTTGTAGTAAGGTCTAAAACAGCATTTGAGTTGATTGCCCATTTAAGCTCTCCGCCTATTTTAAAATTAGTTTCGGTAGGTTTTGGCACTTTTTGACCGCTAAATTGGTCATAAGAAGTCAAAAAATAAGGTTGAATTCGGATATTGGGCGATGGCGGAGGAGGTTGAAGGTTTTTCAATTCACCCGCATAAGTCATACGTAAACTAGAAAAAATACGAGGATAAGGCGAAAAGGCCGTCTGTTCATTGCTCATTCGGCGGCTACGAAAAACATTGAATCCCCACGTATGCAAGCTATCAGTTGTTTTCGGATAACGCAGTGTTTGCCACGGAATTGCCATTTCTGCTACCCAACCAGAATCCGTTCGAGAAGTACGTACACGCCAAAGGCCATCCCAATCCACATCATAATAAAGATCATCGAACGAAAGTAAATCTCGCTGAACGCCATACGGATTTGTTACCAAAACCATCGCATTGCGTTTATCATTAAAGCCATCGAACGATAAAGCCACCATATCATGCTGACGAAAGCTAAAATCACGCTTAAAATCAGTGGCACGAATGGCTTTCTTACCCAAAGAATCTTTAGCAAAAATGCCAAAATACAAATATTGTTTATTGTAAAGTACCTTGATTTCGGTATCTTGCGTAGGTTTTTTGCCTTGAAATGGTTCGATTTGAGTAAAACCTGAGGTTGGTTTTACTTTTCGCCATTCGGCATCATTCATAATCCCATCAATGCGAAGAGAAGACCTAATCTGTAAGGCTTCAATTTTTCTCTTAATTGAATCTGGTTCAAAAATATTAGCATCTTGAGCAAAGGTTACGGAGGTGCTGACTATTAAAAAAAAGAAGAGTAATTTTTTTATCATTTATGGTGAGCTTTTTCAGTACAAAACTAATTAAAAAATTTAATCTGAATTTTATTGTTGTAGCAAATGTTTCTTCTAAAGCAATTTTATAATTTTGCATACAGTTTGAAGTTCGAAAATCAAGGCATCGCCCGGGCGACCCCGTCGTAAATCGTAATTCGTCTAATCGTTAATTAATAAAAATGTTAGTCAATATTTTCAAATCAAAAATCCACCGAGTGAAGGTAACTCAAGCCGAACTCAATTACGTAGGAAGTATCACAATCGACGAAGATTTGCTTGATGCAGCAGGAATTGTAGAAAATGAGCGAGTACAGGTAGTCAATAATAATAACGGTGAACGTTTGGAAACTTATACCATCAAAGGAAAACGTGGCTCGGGTATTATCTGCCTCAATGGAGCAGCGGCCCGTAAAGCCGAAGTGGGCGACATCTTGATTATTATTTCATACGGCTGGATGACCCCAGAAGAAGCAAAGACCCACAAACCTATGATTCTTTTTCCAGATGAGAATAACCAAGTAGTAAAATAATTTGTGGGGTGATTCTCTAGAATCGTACAGCGTAATTCGTCATAAATGCTCAGAAAAAGTGATAGCTTACAAAGCTGTCCTAGACTTAATAATGAAAAAAACTCTACAGTACCTTATTTCTCTAACAGTTGCCGCTGTTTTAGTGTGGTTTACATTTAAAAACATCGACCTAAATTCACTTTGGGAAAAGATAGAGCAAGCCGATTATCGTTGGGTAGCACTTTCGGCCGTGATGGCTTTAGTTGCACATTGGAGTAGAGCGTTTCGTTGGGTTTTGATGCTCGAACCAATGGGCTACAAACCTTCTGTTTTTCGTACAACATTAGCGGTTTTGGTTGGGTATGGAGCAAATTTGATTTTTCCAAGAGCCGGCGAAGTCGCTCGTTGCGGAACACTCAATAAATTAGAAGATATTCCATTTGAAAAATCATTCGGAGCAGTAATAGCAGAGCGTTTAATTGATGTTTTGGTGCTTTTACTACTAATTTTCTTGAATTTTATTCTCGAATTCGACCGACTGAAAGATGTTTTCTTTAACTTTTTTGGTGAAAAATTCAAAAATCCACTCCTACTTGGTAGCTACGCTTTAGTGGCAATTGTCTTATTGGTATCGGCTTATTTTATATTCAAGAAAAATCAAGATAAAATCGCACAAAATGCTCTTTATCAGAAAGTTGCTAAAACAATCAGTGGTTTTGCGAGTGGTTTTATGAGTGTGCGAAATCTTAAAAACCCTTCGGCATTCGTTTTTCATACTATTCTAATTTGGACAATGTATTTCGTAATGACTTATGTTCTTTGTTTTGCATTGCCCGAAACCGCTAATATTTCGCCATTGGCAGCACTTTCTATTTTTGTGATGGGTTCAATCGGCATGGCAGCACCAACACAAGGCGGTATTGGCAGTTATCACTTTTTAGTAGGAAGTATCGTCGTTCTTTATGGGCTTTCAGAGCAAGATGGCATCACACTCGCTACGTTCCTTCATGCTATGCAAGGAATGGTTTTTGTAGCAGTTTTTGGTATTATTGCTTTTTTATTGACATTGGTTTTGCCGAAAAGAGAGGTTAAATCATAATTTTTTCCCGTAGAGACCTTGCATGCAACGTCTCTACAAACAACCTAAAAATTATTTTTTTAGAATATATTACAAAAAAATGACCGAATCAAAAATATTAAGTCTAATAGAGGCCAAACAAAAAATCGAGCAATGGCAATCTGAAAGTAAAAAAATCGTTTTTACTAACGGATGCTTCGATATTGTGCATCTCGGGCACATTGATTACCTCGAAAAAGCACGTAATTTAGGCGATAAACTCGTGCTCGGCCTAAATACCGACGCTTCGGTGAGGCGTTTGAAAGGTCAAAGTCGCCCAGTAATAAACGAATACGCACGTTCACGCATGATGGCAGCAATGGGTTTTATTGATGCTGTCATTTTGTTCGATGAACCAACACCAAAAGAACTAATTGAGACACTTTGTCCGAATATTTTAGTCAAAGGAGATGATTATTCGGTTGAAAACATCGTTGGTGCAGATTTTGTTATAAAAAATGGAGGTGAGGTAAAAACTATTTCATTGGTAAAAGGTTATTCAACTAGCTCTATTATACAGAAAATAAAAGAAAGTTATTAGTCGATAGTTTACTGTCGACAGACAAAAGATTTTCAAAAAAAACAAAAACTATGATTTTCGTTATCAGTATTGTCTTTATGCTACTTGGATTATTAGTATCAAGACGTTTAAAGAGTAAATTTGAAAAATATTCACAGATTCGCTTACGCAACGGAATGACCGGAGCAGAAATTGCACAGCGGATGCTCCACGACAACGGAATTTATGACGTAAGAATCATACAAGTAGAAGGTCAATTAACCGACCATTACGACCCGTTGAGCAAAACTGTAAACCTAAGCTATGACGTTTATACTGGTTCAAGTGCAGCTTCGGCAGCAGTAGCAGCCCACGAATGTGGACATGCTGTACAACACGCTATGGCTTATGCACCGCTAAAAATGCGATCGTCGCTTGTGCCAATTGTCAATGTTGCTACTAAAGGCATGAATCTTTTCTACATGTTTGGATTTATGTTTATGGGTTATATTTTTTCTCGAAATACACCAATGGCTCAATCGGTTTTGTTGGCTTTGATAGTGGCCAATGCCGCAATTGCATTGTTTTCGCTCATCACATTACCAGTAGAATATGATGCAAGTAACCGTGCATTGAAATGGATGGAAATGAAAGCTATAGTAACCAACGGCGAACATGACATGGCCAAAGACGCACTCAAATGGGCTGCCTTGACTTATGTTGTAGCGGCCGCAGGTGCAGTAGCCAACTTGCTTTATTATTTAAGTATGTTTTTGGGCAGAAGAGATTAATGATAGGGCGATTTCCTAAATTACTTTCTATGAAAGAACCACGAATTTAACATTTGCTTTTTGTTGAATTCGTGGTTTTTTGTTGTATATTCGTTCCCATAATTTTCTAATGAATTTAAAATAATGACCGCTCCAACTACCAAAATACAGCGTTTG
>Ga0209189_1000915_pt1 | contig 22845 bp, 16 predicted proteins | sample C_130820_EF_Meta_FD_187308 | JGI IMG/M metagenome (GOLD analysis project Ga0209189, IMG submission 187308) | Freshwater microbial communities from Lake Croche, Canada to study carbon cycling - C_130820_EF_MetaG (SPAdes) (version 3) | ecosystem: Environmental > Aquatic > Freshwater > Lake... | reverse complement strand
AGCGGCGTCTCTATGAGCGCCGGGGAGAGGGGGCTGCAAAATCATGGACAGCAAAATCATTTTTTGGAGGAAAGCTGGTGGTTTGGGAATTTTCCAAATTCTGTAAATTCTGTCCAAAAAACACCAAACGGTTGGGCGGGGGGAGAGGCTCTCACGGAGGCGCGGAGACACGGAAGGGCTAGATATGTAAACCACGAATTTTTCGAATGAACACGAATAATATCGGCAATGAAATCCTCCGGAGAAGCCACACACAATTTGTGCAAAGTATTTTCCAAGAGCAATATTATGGATTTACAAACTCCTCCGCTACGAGGTTCCAATCCTTGGAGATGTGGAATTTTACTTTGCGGGCAAGCGTGCCGAGTTTCCGCTTCCCTGCTGGACGCGGAGGAGGAGAAAACAAAGCAACCGGCTTTCTGCTTCGCCCATAGGTGATGCAAACAGATCCTCGACGGGAGACGAGCTTCCAGGCTTCCGAAAACCGTGATTTAAATTCCCATACAGGAAGTTGAAGAGTTTTCATATTCGGAACCAAAGCCCCTGCCGAGAAACTTATCAAATTGTCATGATGCGAACGGCGCTCACGGGGGCGATCAACTCGAGAATGACATCAATTACCCCTGAAATCACGAACCTGTAAGATTTTTGTATTACAACACATTCTGTAATAATTTTGCTATCAATGATTTTCACATTCCTTCTCGGCGCTCATAGAGACGCCGCTACAGGAGCCGGTCGGGTGATTTTATTCGAACAGGGAGCGGATTTTTTTTCTGAGGAGATAGCCTGCGCAGATGAGGACAATCGCAAACATGCTCCAAGAGACAAAATCCGGCTGGGGGATTTTGCCAATGGAGACAGGGAACTCGACAAATCCCTCACGCTCCTCGCCTGCGACTTTCGAGATGATGCCGATGGCGTGGTAGCCGGGGGGCAGACCGGGAACCCTCCCCTGCCAGCGTCCATCGGGAAGTTTGGTGATGTTCGCTTTTTTGGAGTCAATCGGAACCCAAAGGATTTTTGGAACGGAAGTCGGAACCGATGTGGGAAGCGGGATAGTTTTTTCAAAAGGATTTTTGTCAAGGAGATTTTTGCGCCTCACTTCAGGTCTGACTATGAAAAACTCGACTGGTTCAGGGCCCGAGTATTGCCAGCTCAAAATGGCCGTGCAGGAGCTCCAATGCGGTTCGAGTTGGTAGGAGATGTCACTTGCTAAAAGTTTGAGAGTGGAAGGGTCACAAATTGTTGGCCCATCAGGGGGGTGATCACCAGTTATAGGCGGTGGCAGCGGGGGGGGAGGTGGCGGAGGCAATTGGACATTGGCTTCCCACGAGGTTTTCACGGGCGGAAGGCCATCGGTCTCGGCGACCAGTGAGACTTCGAACTGGCCCGGCGTATCGGGGAGTTTCCAGATGGCGTTGACGGTCAAAGCTTGACCTGGAGCAATAGTGAGAGTGGAAGGTTGATCAGGAGCAAGGGCGATCCCCTCGCCCTCGAACCGGAGAACCGCATTGGCAGTGGCGCTGCCGGTGTTGAGGAGTTTTGCACTAAAAGTTTCGATACGGGCCGGAGATTTTGTGCCGATTTGTTTTTCCCCCTCGATCACCCACTCGAGGCGCGAGGGCGATGGCGGCAAACTGACAAGGATGTCGTGGGTGGCGGCCTTGTCGCTGATTGTGACCAAGACACTCTTTTCGGCAAAGGAACGGGAGGGGAGCTGTAGCAGCAGCTCGCCAGTGGAGTCGGGCGGGAGTGTGATGGCATGAGGCGCCTCCAGCGGTAGTGGACAATGAATGAGGAGCGAGAGCGGCTCAGCGGTGCGGTTCTTAACGGGGATGCACAGTTGACTGGCTCCGACGCGCTCTTCAAATGCCGCTTTATCCGGCGCTTCGAAACGGCTCTCTCCTACCCCTTCAAGAATGATCTCGGGAAGAGGTTTAGTGCCCGAGTCGAAGACGAGGCTACCGCGTTGCGTGTCGGTGGAGAGGGGTGCGAAGGTGACAAGGATTTTTTTTCTCGCGCCTTCGGAAAGTGAGATTTCGCCTGGGCTGGCGAGGCTCCAAGGCGCGCTGACTTTCAACTGGCCTCGCAGGAGACCGACGCCGGCATTTTTAATGAGGACGGCTTTGGTGGAATTCTTGCCAAGAAAAACAGAACCAAAATCAAGAGCGGAAACATCGGCCTCGAAGCGCGGTGGAGGCTCCTCGATGAGGATCGTGGCCTTGGCGTAGCCCCAAGCTTTTTGAGGGCCGGATTGAGCTTTGATGCGGAAGGAATCTGAGGAGGAAATTTTTTTCCCATTGTGAGTATAGAAGTAGGAAACAGAGGATTTCGAAATTCTCTGCTGGGCGGAGAGCGATCCTGCACGAGGGCCAGATTCAGTGATGGTTTTGAATTCCACATCATAGCCCTGCGGGGAGATCGCACGGAGGCGCACCTCGCAGGTTCCTCCGCGAAGAACCTTCACTGTGGTGTCATAGACGACAGTGGGATCGACCGGCGGGGTGGCATTTTTTTTGGGGGCAGCAACAAGAAGCTGGGGAAGACAGAGGAGGAGGCAAATAATCCAGAGGCTCATTTTCCTGTAGCGGCGCTCTGTGAGCGCTGGGGACGCTCGGCGGTCATAGACCGCCGCTACAACCTGCAGTGGCGCTCTGTGAGCGCCGGTTTCGTTTTCCATTCGGCGGTCATAGACCGCCGCTACAGAGAAACGGGCCATCGTCGTTGGACGGTCACAGACCGCCCTGTAGCGACGCTCTGTGAGCGTCGGCTCGTTTGTCCTTCGGCGGTCATAGACCGCCGCTACAGGTTTCGCCATCATTTGCGATACTCCAAATCCTGAATTTCGCCTGCGAATGGCCAATCTTCCGCGCTTTCGACCAACCCTGCGCGCACGGGGTTCTCGCGCACATAGTCCCACTTTTGCGAATAGGATTCTCCTCTGCGGAGAAGGTGATCAAAGAAACCCTTCTGCCAATGCGGAGCATCACATCCAAGCGAGCGCAGAGTTTTCGACAGCGTGTTCTTCAGGGATTTTATCCAGTTGGAGAGTGAAATTTCACCGACACTCACAAACAGGTGCAGGTGATCCGGCATGAGCACATAGCGCCCTACCCATGCACCGTGCTGCGGCGAATTCACACAAAATGTCCGAAACGCCTCATGCACCGGCTCGCAGTCGAGAATGGCCCGGCGGTCCAATGTGCAAGTGGTGATGAAATAAATTGGCAAGTCAGCGAAGACACGATCCAAGCGCCGAAGACGCGGTTTCTGTAGCGGCTGCTCTGTAGCGGCGTCTCTATGAGCGCCGGTTTCGTTTTCCATTCGGCGGTCATAGACCGCCGCTACAATGGGAGCGAATTCGTTTTTCTCCGGCGGTCGCAGACCACCGCTACAACGGACTGGTTTGTGCTGCGGCGTCTCTGTGACCGTCGGGGACGCTCGGCGGTCGTAGACCGCCGCTACAGGAGGGGGCGTTTTTAGATTGCGAGACCTCACTTGGGGGCGGGTTCGACAGTGCCGTTTTGACGGACGAGAAGAACTCCACAACCATGAGCATCACCGATTTCGATGAACCACGGCATTTGAGGCCAAGTATTCGCCTTATTTGGCTCTTCGGAAAATGGTGTTGGAAGATAATGTATCAATGGCCGTTGCTTATCCGGAAGTTTGCGAAACATGCGGAGTAATGTAGGACACTGCCAACTTTTTTGCGTGAGACCCAAATTTTTTTTTGTTTGATCCAACCACCACTGCTGCTCCGCAAGAGATCCAATAGTAATGGAATCGGGGATTTGCGGCCAACCTGTCATTGCGTAATCTGAAAAAGCTATCCGAAGGTTTCTCAGATTATTTTCGCAAACGACACGCTCGGCGCGAGGGGAAATGCTTTCTATCGCAGGGTAAATCATGGCCCCGAGTATCAAAACGATGGAAATAGCCGCGAGCATCTCAAGAATCGTCATTCCCTTCGAATGCACGGAAAAAGAAAGCCGAGACTCAGAACTTAATCGGCAATTTTTTAGAGGACTCAAAAGCAAAATGGCTTTTTCGAGTTGCGGCTACTTTCGGGCGTATTGCACCAATTGAATGTTAAAAGCAAACCATTATTATCAAAAAGATTAAGGAGTAGGGGTGGGAGTAGCTGTAGGCGTTGGGGTAGGCGTGGCTGTAGGAGTGGTTACAGGCAGCCCGAGATACTTATTGAAAGAAGGCGGGACGATTGTGGCTGTAGCAAATGTGGAAATTTCGTTTGAAACCCTTACTCCTGTGATATTTATTTTTTTGAAGTATTTATTGTATCCTGTCCTGTTCGAGTAAGTAGGATTAGACAGAGATCCGCTTGTTGCGAGGGTCTGGTCATTGCCTTGTAAGAGAGGTATATCAGTATCAAAATTAAAAAAATTGAGGTTCACCTGACCGTCGCCCTTGAATGTTTGATTAGGGAAATCGTTTGAAACCTGACAGATAGCAGCGCCATCAATGTAGAAGGCATCGAAATATTTCACATTTATAGAGTTTTCAGTTCCTGCAATTTTTGTTTGAAACTTTTCTTCACCTTGACCGGGAAAAGATCCTTGAAACATGACAGTCATTTCCTCGGAAGCCGGATCATAAATTCCGTTGGAGTTGCCACGGTATGTCTGGCCCTCGTTGTAGATAACCGAAACGCCTGTTGACCCAATGCCGCCTGTATTGGAGATGGCGCTGGCTTTGAGTTGACTCACAGAGTGGTAATAATCATTCCCATCTGAGAATACCGAACTCCCAGCATTATTAGTTGTGCTAAACTGGGCGGTGCCGACAAGGTTTTTGCCTCGGATAACAGCCGAGAAAGTTCCAGTGTTTGGAAAATAGCTGCCGTTGCTGTAAGGTCCGCCTGGAGCGCCTCCGAAGGCACGGGCTTCAGGAGCGGAAGTGAACTGGAGCATCGCGACGAGCGAACCAATGAGCAGAGGAGCGAGTGTGGAGGTTTTTTTCATGGTTGGGTGGTTGGGATTTGTTGATTGTTAATGAAATGAGGGTTGGGAAGTCAAAAGGAAATTGGCGATGGATGAATTTAGCGCCTCAGCGGACTTCCTTCATTTTGTCAATGGGGCCGAGGAGGCTGTCCAAGAAGATATTGATGACATGGCGCTTGCGGACCTTGATGTTGACGCCCACGGACATGCCGGATTGGAGGGGGATTTCCTTGTTGCGGACGACGAGGGATTGCTTGGAGAGCGAGACTTTGGCCGGGAAGCTGTAGAATTTTTTGACATCGTTGGGAGGAAGGACATCGGAGCCGACATAGTAGACCTCGCCGACGATGTAACCGAACTCGCGCTTGGGGAAGGTATCCACCTCGACCTCGCAGGGCATGCCGACGCGAATGAAACCGATGTCGCGGTTTGTGATGTCCACCTTGGCGATCAACTCTCCACTGGGAACGATGCGCAGCACGGGGTCCTTGGCGGCGACCACTGTGCCGGGCTTGGTGGCAACCATTTCAAAAACGATGCCGTCCGAGAGGGACTTGATTTCATGGCGGGTGAGGGTTTCGCGCGCGGCGGCCAGCTGGCTTTCGGCTTGCGAGATGCGCTGCATGTTTTCGAGGCGGACCTTGGTGAGGTTGGCGTCGATTTCGGAAATGCGCTTGCCGTTTTCTTGAATGCGATTATTGGTCTCAGTTTTAAACACGGTCGGTATGTTCTGGGTTTGTGCCTCGAGATTTTTGACCTGCGCGGTGGCATTGAGCCACTCGGATTGACGGGCGAGGTAATCAACGCGGGAGAGGTTGCCATCTTGGTTCAGCTTGGTGAAGGCCTCGAAAGCGAGCTTTTTGTTTTGCTCGATTTTCCGCAACTCCTCGAGTTGCTCGCGGGAGCGGAGGTATTGCTCGGAGAGACTGGTTAGCTCGTTGGCAAAATACTTGAGATTGTCTGAATCCGCTTCCAGCGTGAGTTCGCGGGCGAATTCGCCTTCTACGAGACCCTTCATAGCGGAGAGTTGAGCCGCCACGGGATCGGCAGCTTCGGCTTGAGCTGGAGATAAATCGGATGCGAGGATGGCGGCGTGGAGTTTGCCGGTCTCATCGCGCAGGCGGCGCAGAAGTTGGTTCTGGGCTTGGAGCGCGGTGCGGTTTTTCGCGAGATCGGCGATTTCCCTCGGGACGCTCTCTGGAGCAGACTCGGAGGCCACAGCCTCGCTGAATAGGCCCTCATAAAACTTCCGCTCCATCTGCATCGAGGCCAGACGCTCTTCGAGGGACTTCAACTCGGCGGCAGCGACCTTGGAATCCAGGAGAACAAGGGTCTGTCCAGCCTTCACCGAGTCACCTTCGCGAACCTTCGATTCCTCGACGACGCCGGCAACGGGAGCTTGCACGTCCCGCACCGAGCCTCGTGGCTCGAGTTTGCCAGTTGCGTGAACGACCTCGTCGATTGGAGCCAGGCAGGCCCAGATGACAGCTGCAATGAATGTGCCAATGATGGTCCACATGATAGACCGCGACCAGAAATGCGTTTGACGCAGAACCATCGTATCGGAGTCGGGGCGCAGCACATGGCGCAATGCCGGAGCAGCCTCGATCAGCCGCGCAAAGAGCTTGCCGCCCTTTTCCATGAATTTGTTTGGTTTCGATTTCATTCGTCCGTGCGCCCTCCTGTGTAGAGCGATTGGTAGTGGCCTTTGAGTTTCATCAAATCGTCATGGCGGCCGCGCTCGATGAGAATGCCACGATCGAAAACGAAAATGATGTCGGCGTGCTGCACCGAGCGCACACGGTGGGTAACGAAAAAGACGGTTTTGCCTTGGAATTCCTTAGCGAGATTGCGGCACACGAGATTTTCCGAGACGGAGTCCAGCGCACTGGTGGCCTCGTCGAGTATCAATAGGCGAGGCCGCTGCAGCACCGTGCGGGCGATGGCGATGCGCTGGCGCTGACCTCCTGAGAGAGCGCGTCCCTGCTCGCCGACTTGGGTGTTGTAGCCCTGCGGGAGACTCATAATGAAATCGTGGGCTCCTGCAACCCGCGAGGCGCGCATGATATCATCAGGAGAAGCGTCGGGATCACCGATGGCGATATTTGAGAAGACCGAGGAATTGAAGAGCAGACTGTCCTGAAGAACTGTTCCGATCTGGCGCCGCAGGGAGTAAAGCTCGACCTTTGCGATCTCGTAGTCATCCACCAAAATTCGGCCCGCATCGGGATTATAAAGGCGCGGGATGAGTTTGAGAACGGTGGATTTTCCAGATCCGCTTTTGCCGACAACGCCGACGAATGAACCCGCCGGAATCTCGAAGGAAACATTCCGCAACTGCGGTTGTTGGCCAGGAATGTAGGCGAAGGTGATGCTGTCGAACTCCACTTTGCCGGTAATGGCAGGCATGGGGATATTATTTGCCTCATCAGATTTCTGCTCCTGCGGGCTGTCAATGACATCTCCGAGTCGTTCGACCGAGAGGGCGACCTCTTGGAAATTCTGCCAACTCTGCGCGAGGCGCATGAGCGGCGTGGTGACATAGCCGGCGATGATGCGGAAGGCGATGAGTTGACCGAGCGTGAGATCTCCCTTGATGACAAGCACCGCTCCATACCAGAGGACTGAAAGGTCACCCAAGCGGTTAAGCAATGTGGTCGCTGAGTTCATCGCCGTGGCGGTGAGGACGGCATGAAAGCCCGCGCTAACAAAGCCAGCATAGCGTTTTTGCCACTCCCAGCGCGAGGGTTGTTCGATGTTGCCGGCCTTGAGCGTTTGGACGCCGGTGAGTGTTTCGATGAGGTGGGATTGGGATTTGGCACCTTCTTCGGAACGGCGGCGGATTTGTGCCTGCAGGATAGGTGCTCCCAGAAGCGTGACCCCTGTCATGAATGGAACCACCAACAAGGCGACAATCGCCAGCTTCACATCGTAAAAAAACATGATCGCCATGTAGACCACGGAAAAAATGGCATCGAGGCCGACGGTCAGCGCAGTGCCGGTTAGGAATTCGCGAATATTCTCGAGTTCGTGCAGGCGGGAAGACACCTCGCCCACGGGCCGGCGCTGAAAATAGCCGAGCGTGAGTTTGTAGAGGTGGTCCATGATCCGCGAACCGACGGCAAGATCGATCCGGTTTGAGGTATCCACAAACAAGTAGGTCCGAACCGCTGTGAGTGCGACCGTGGCAATGGCGATCAAAACAAAAAGCACACCGAGGACATTCAGGGTATCGATGGAATTTTGGACCAGAACCTTGTCGATGATCACCTGTGTGAGCAAAGGATTCGCCAATCCGAGCAACTGGATGAAAAACGATGCAACAAATACCTCGATCAACACCCGCTTGTGCTTGCGAATGGCAGGCAGGAACCATTTGAAACCGAATTTCCCCTTCTCCTCCTTCGGAAGCGGTCGTAGCAAGAGCAACTCGACCTCCGCCGGAAGACGCGACAGGAAATCATCCACTGACAAACGCTGCAACCCAGTCCGGGGATCAGCAAGAACGACGCCTTTGGCACCGGTTTGAAAAAGCACAGAGACCATGCCGTCGAGCATAAGCAGTGCCGGAGTCTCCACGCGGCCCAGATTCGCGGACGGGAGCTTGACGAGCTGCGCGGCGAAGCCGGACATGCTGGCGATGTTGCCGCATGTATGCAGCGAAGGCTTGCGGTCGGCAGGAACCTCGTTCGACAAAACCCGACGCGCGGCCTCCTTCGGAAATTCCTTTTCAAAAAACTTCGCCAACATCCCGAAGCAGGCGATCACCTCTTCGAGCGGTCCGTTCTGCGTGGTAAGCACGGGATAATCGATCAGCGGGTCCAGCAAAGACTCGGCGGGCGGCAATGCAGGCCGCGCGGGGACGCCAGCCTCCGTAGGAACATCTGGAATCTCGCTGCGTTCCAGAACCTCGGTGGGTATCCCGATACGGCGAAGCGGCCCGTCAGCAGATGTCCACCGCGTTCCGCGACCAGCCCCCTCCGCAATCCAAAAGGTGAAACCATCGCGGTCATCCGCATTTGCAATCTCTAGCACAGCCTCAGGCAGGGCCGCTCGCACAAGATCCGGCACTTTAGAAATATCCAGAGCGCACCGGGCAAAATCCATCGAAAGAAGGTTGAACAATTCGGCGGGGGTGACAGTGGATTCCACGCTCTTTTGAAGTTCCGGCACCTCGCTGAGGAGTTCGCGGAAGCGGGCGGTCTCGACCATCAGGCACACACAATCCACCGCTGCGGTGGCGGCCTCGACAGCCGCTCTGGAAATAAAAGTAGCCAGACCTGCAATACCACCAGGCCCGAGCGTTTGGAGCAGCTCCGGATGTGGGTCTCCCACCCGAACGCCCAGCAAGCGAACCCGACCCTCGAGGACAATAAAAACATGCCCGCTCAATTTTGCGGGAGTAATGAGCACCTGCCCGATCGTGGCGCGGGCCAGCCGACCAGCGGAAGCGAGGCGAGCGAGCCACTCGCGGGGCGCATTGGAGAGGGGACCCTCTCCTGCGGCGATGCGGTCGGCTACTTGGCCGGAGGTTGTATCAAGCGGTTGGTCGGCCATGGGTGCGTTCCTCCAGCCATTGATGGCAGAGCTCCTCGATCATTTGAGATTTCATTTGTTCATCGAATTCGGCAGGCAAATGGTGGTCCACCCTTGCCACAAGAAACCACTCCGCAACGGCGAAGGGCTTCAGCAAATCGCCGGCGCGCGCTGGCTTGAGCACACCTGCCAGTGCGGGATGCATCGCTCCGAGTGCGACGGGACCGACAATACCGGCCGTGTAAACCTCATTCCCGCTCGCATAGGTGGGCGCGAGATCGGCAAAAGTGGCCTCGCCCTCCTTGATGCGGAACCACAGTTCGCGAGCCAGCCCGGCCTCCTTGACGCGCAGCAGAGAATAAACAACGCGATCCAACGCGGGCTTGCGGCGCTCGAAGTGTTCCTCCGCCTGTTGCTCGAAAAGATTTTTTTTCCAGAGCGAAATCCGGCACTCGCGTTCGATAGCCGATTTCAAGCGCTCCGGTGAGCATCCCATGTAGTCCTGCGGCACCGGGAGCGAGGTCGCTGGATCGACTTGGAATTTTTTGCAAAATCCCTGCCAGGCGGACTCCACCTCCCCAGGTTCGGGAGCAAAGCCCGCACTCGCCTCGTCCAGCAGGCGAGCTCGCAGGAGGACCTTCCAGAGTCTGTAGGAGCCAAGCTCTACAGCATCAATCTTTGTTCCGTCCGTTCTGTCCATGTCTTCTTTCAAAGTAAGATGATCACACTATGCCTTGTTCAAGAGGTCTTCAATGCCTCGCCAAGGTAGCGGTTGTGCAGATGCTGGAGTTCAAAAAAACCGGCATGCAGCGCTGCGGGTTTGTGAATACGAAAATTTTTCATGATGCCCAGCGAAGCGGCACTCTCGAGCGGACCAGCAAAGCTGCAGTCCCCATCGCCGAAGGTCGGCGACTCCGCCCAACGCGCCATTTGCGCGGCGCTCAGAAAAAAACAGCCCGAGTGGGGATTTGACCAACGCTCGAAGGAAATTTCCTGCCCAAGAAATTCGGTGTTCAACATCCGCCGATCGTTGACATCCTGCCAACGCGCGGTGAAATCCGGTCGCACAGGTCCGTCGATGTAGAGCTTGTGCAGGGCTTCTTTGGACGAGATTTCATAGCGGTGCGGAAGCAACAAAACCTCATCACCGAAAATGCGATTGAACCACTCCAGCTTCCTCAAGAAAAATGAATCCTTAATGAGCAGGTCATCCTCGAGATAGCAGTAGAAATCGTATTTCCCCAAGTGCGCCTTGAGCACCTGCTGACACGCAAAACCGATCATCATGGGATCGGACTTCACCGGTTGATGATGAAACATGCCGCTCGGCACCGAGAGGCTGTTAACCAAATGCAAGTCGCCAACTGTGCAAACGGCGATATCCAGCGCATCCGCCGCCTGGCTGTTCACTTTTAAGAGCCGTCCATTCCCACGGCCCGGCACCAGCTCGTGGAGGCAATACAGAAATGCCTGACGCGGCCCCAGACTCTCATGTAGCCCAGCGATACTCCGCGAAAGAGCCTCCGCCCGCCGCCCACTCTCCGAGCCAGTGGACCCATAAGCCCCACCACCCTTCGGATTGTGAAAATGCGGAATGGTAACGAGAACTTTCATGCAAAATTAACCACAGAGGACACGGAGAAGAGAAAAAATGAATCCGTCCTGTTAAAAGTTGTTTTCCTCAATCCGCTCCTCTCTGTGGCCTCTGTGCGCTCTGCGGTCAATTCTACCTCCGGGCATTCATCAGGCCCGAGAGCCAAGCCAGTTTCTGGCGAAGGCAGGAGGTCATGTCGTATTTTGCAACAACGGTCTGACGGGCTTTTTCCCGCATCTGGTCAAACTCGCGAGGCTTCGCCAGCACGCGGTCGAGCGCGGAGGCAAGCTGGTCGGGCTTGAAAAAGTCCACCATAAGACCATTGATGCCATCCGTGATCACCTCCTGCACCGGCGGGGTATTCGAGCCCACCACCAGTGCACCGCAGGACATCGCCTCCAGCATCGACCAGGAAAGCACAAAGGGCCGAGTCAGGTAGATGTGCGCCTTCGTGCATTGAAGGAGCTTTATATACTCACCGTAGGGTAGCGAACCCACGAAGTGCGTGCGCGCTGGATCGAGCGGGAATTTTTCCATGTAGAGGTCTTTCCACGTCTTCCCGTTTGGAGCCTGCTTTCCGTAAGCAACGCGGTTGTCACCGGCGATCACCACATGGGCATTCGGCCTAGCTTTCTGAAGCAGATGCGCAGCCTCGATGAACTGCGGAAAGCCTCGATAAGGCTCCATGCCGCGCGTCGCGTAGGTCACGATTTCATCCACGCCTGAGAGATCGAGCTTGCCATTCGCCAGAACCAATTTTCCATCTGGATTCGGCTTGAAGAAATTCGTATCGATGCCCTCATGCCCGATCACGAGATTCGAGCGCAAATGCACCGGGAATTGCTCATACTGGAAACGCGTGGCGCAGACCCCGCCATCACACGCCGCCAAATCCGCCAGCAGCGTCGCATTCTTCGTGCGAATCCGAGCCTCGTCATCGGCATTGATCGGATCTGCCGGATCAAAATCGCAATCCGTTCCGTGAGCATGGTAGAACCATTCGAAATTCAGCCCCATTGGCGTGCGTGGAAAAGCATCCTTTAGAAACAAAGTCGGCCCCCACCCCGCGTGACCAAAAATCAAATCCGGAACGAATCCTTGGTTTTTGGCTTCCATACAAGCCATGTAAGCCGCTTGTCCATGCAGAATCGCCTGTTCATATCCCCTTAAATAATGATGCGTCTGCGGCGCTGGCTCCCGCTTCGGCTTGTAGATAATCTTCTTCACTCCCGCAATCTCCCCATTGTCGGTATTGGTCAAGAAGCGGACCTCATTGTTAGGATTCGCCGCCAGCACCTGAGCCACGGAGCGGAGTTGAGATGGAAAATTGGGGTGGGTCAGAAGAAATCGCATGCGGTTTGTGGAATAAGAAAATTATTAAAAATTGTTCTGATGGAAAGACCCATTAGCTTCGAGCAGTTTCTTTTCCAAGACTACACTACCGACCTCGGGAAGTAGGATTTTGGCAAAATCAAGGCTCCCCGAAAACAGCGATTCAAACCATAACATTGAAAAGAAATAGGGCTCCAAGGCGTGAACCTTGGAACCCTATATTCCGACAATTGCCTTAGATAATGCTGAAGTTTGATCCTGTGAGGTTTGCACCAGATCCAGTGAATCCAGTCAATTCAGCGACAACCTTGGTCGTTCCAGCCACATACAATGTGCCTGTATCAGCAGCGTTATCGTAGTTGAAACGATAGGCTTGCAAGCCACCAATGCTGATATTCACTTGGTTAGCAATGGTTCCGTCTGCGGCAACCGTAACAGCTCCAGACTGGTCTGCGTCCCATAGTTGGAATCTATCCGTTCCCATGGCGAATCCAGTGATCAATGCTCTGTAGTTGACCGCAGGATTTGAGTCGAAGCCGTAGGCGTTGCCGGAGGCATCACCCAAAACAAAGATGTCGGTTCCAGCACCACCGGTAAGGGTGTCGCTAGAGACGTTAACAGTTGAGGTTCCCGTCCATCCCTGTTGCCTGCTTCCACCGCTACCGCCGGTGAGAGTATCCGCACCAAGGCCACCCAGGAGGGTAACTGCGGAAGTCATGGCTGACGCATTCAGAATATCATCGCCTGTTCCGCCGGTGACAGTTTCTATACCAGCTTCTGAAGCTTCAACGCCAAGAGCGATATCGTTGGCGCCGTTGGCTGTTTGGAAGCTAGCGACTGAGAGCACATTAGTGAAGAAGCTATCTCCCACCGCAACTGTTTCATTTGAAAGAATGAGCACATCAACTCCATCAGCACCATTGAATAATGGACTGCTGTAGAATGTCTCATCCACAGTCAACGTGTCATTTCCATTGCCGCCGTAAACTTTAGCGATGCCTGCCGTAGCGGCTGTCCCCGCCAAAACTGCTGAACTACCTGTGCCGTCGGCGAAGGAGAGAGCCTCCACAGAAAGGACATCTGTGAAGTCGGCATCCACCACCGTCTGATTGTGCGCGGCGAGCGAGATCGTGTCGTTACCGTTGCCTCCTGACACCGTTGCCGCCAAGTTTAGCGCAGCCGCTGTTGAAAAGACGAACTTGTCTGTGCTACCGCCTCCAACCAAGGAGTCAACTCCACCGTTGCCTTGGAAATAGAGGCCTGTGGCGTTATAGGCTGCGTTCGAGGCGTCGATGGTGTCGTCTCCAACTCCGCCGAACACACTCACGATTCCAGCTTGTTGCGCTTCTGTTTCCAGAATCGCACTGCAGTTGCCTCCGGCAGTGAAGACCAGCGCCTCCACCGTATCCAAATCATCGAAATTGGTATCGACTACAGAACCACCCGCATTAGCAATCGAGATCGTGTCGTTGCCAAGACCCCCAATAACAGTCGCTGCAGTGGCTAAATCGAGTGGTGTTGCAAAGATAAGCGTGTCCGTTCCGTCCCCACCAAGGATATTGTCGGCACCGCCGCGGCCGTTGATTACATCGCTGTCATCTCCGCCAACAAGCGAGTCGGCCTGATCGCGTCCCAACAGACTGTCGTCTCCGGCTCCACCCAGCAATGTCACTGCTTGGTTGCCGTCGTAATCGACTCCGATGTCAATCCTATCTGCATTAATACCGCCCACAATCGTTGCGATTCCCGCTGAGAGAGCTGTCGCCCCCGCCTCAACGATGTTCGCTCCGGCGGCCAGTTCCAGCACATTGATCGAGTCGAATCCGCCGAAGTCGGCGTCCCCGATGTTTTGCGCGTTCGTTGTCAAAGCCACCGTGTTCGTGCCAAGTCCACCGATCAGCGAGGTGAAGCTCGTCATTGTTGCAACTTGGAGGCTGTCATCGTTGGCTCCGCCCACAATCGTGGCTATGCCTGCGGTGACCGCTGTCGCTCCAGCTTCAACGATGTTCGCTCCGTCGGCCAGTTCCAGCACATTAATCGAGTCGAATCCGCCGAAGTCGCCGTCCCCGATATTTTGCGCGTTCGTTGTCAAAGCGACCGTGTTCGTGCCAAGTCCACCGATCAGCGAGGTGAAGCTCGTCATTGTTGCAACCTGGAGGCTGTCATCGTTGGCTCCACCAACAATCGTGGCTATGCCTGCGGTGACCGCTGTTGCTCCAGCTTCAACGATGTTCGCTCCGTCGGCCAGTTCCAACACATTAATCGAGTCGAATCCGCCGAAGTCGGCGTCCCCGATGTTTTGCGCGTTCGTTGTCAAAGCCACCGTGTTCGTGCCAAGTCCACCCGCAATTGTCGCTGCTGCCGCCATCAAAACTGCAGTCGAGAACTCGATCACATCATTACCATCTCCTCCGAAGATCGAATCGACCCCGCCGCCGCCCACGATGCTGTCATTACCATCGCCACCGAGGAGAGTTTCCGCGACTGCGTTACCAAACAAGCTATCGGCTCCGGCTCCGCCATCCAGGGTATCCGAGCTGCCATTGCCAACGATTGTGTCGTCATCATCTCCTCCAGAGAGGGAGGCCGCCCCTGATGTATGGCCAAAGAGGCTGTCATTGCCAGCGCCACCCAAAACGATGTCGGATCCTCCAGCACCAGCAATGGTGTCATTTCCCACTCCACCAAGGAGACTATCGGTAGCCGTGCCACCAATAATGCTGTCATTTCCATCGTTGCCAGAGATTGTCGTGGCTTGGTCTGTGTAACCGGTGAGGGTATCACTGCCATTGCCGCCGAACAGGAACCCGATACCAGACGCGTCAGCGTTTCCACCAGATGATCCTATCGACACGGTGCTGCCAACCCCATCGGCGACTTGGAAGGTCACAATGGAATCAACTTTGGCGAAATTCCTATCATCAACATTTTGGTTTTGAGATGTGAGCTTGAGAGTGTCATTATCCGCTCCTCCAGAGATCGTGGCGACTGCGAGCATAGCTGCAGCTGTTGAAACACGAATATCGTCATCACCAACTCCTCCAAGAATGGAATCGGCTCCGCCGCCGCCAGAGATTGTGTCGTTGCCTGCATTGCCGAGGATGGTTTCGGACCCGGTGCCACCGTAGATGGAATCCCCTGCTGCGCTACCGATGAGCAAGTTGTCACCTCCACCGTCTCCTACCAATGTTACAGAAGAATTAAACGCACCTGCATCGATTGTGTCGTTGCCGGTGCCAGAGATGACCGTTTCGAGACCGCGGGCATTTGCTAGGAGGCCAAGCTCGATGTAGTTACCGCCATCAGTCGGGTTACTCGTCAAAACAAGCTTTTCAATACCGCTGAAATTGACGAAGTCTGCATCGTAAAGGCGGACCTTGCTATCGACCTTAACCGTATCGACGCTTTTTCCACCAATGATGGTAGCCGCCGACTTCATCTGAGCAGCCGTGCTGAACACAATGGTGTTGTTACCATTACCTGCATCGATTGAAATATCGGTGCCTTCGGCAAAGATCGCATCATCACCCTCTCCACCGACCAAACTGGATGACGCAGCGCCGCGAAGGGTGTCGTTGCCACTGCCGCCGATGAGCGTGTCGCGACCGCCATTACCGGAGAGCGAGACGGCATTGCCAGTATTTGCCGAGGAGGCATCGATATAGTTATTGCCGTTATTGCCGCCAAAAGTGGCAGAAGCCGTGCCGGTATAGGTCAGGTTTTCAATATCGCTGCCTAGGGTGTAACTGATCGAACTGCGGACTTCGTCGCTTCCCGAGGCATCGTTGATCACATCCGTCGTGCTACCCACAACATAGGTGTCGTCGTTCGCTCCGCCAACAAGGATTGAGCTTCCGTTACCAAACAGGGTGTCGTTTCCAGACCCGCCAACCAGCGTGTCTGCTCCAGTCCCGCCAGAGATGGAATCATTATTCGCTCCGCCCACGATGGAGTTGGCAAGCGCATTGCCCTGTAAAGCGACTCCAGCAGTTCCAGTGTAGACCAAGTTTTCGATCTGGTTTCCGCCGGCAGCGTAGGACCCCGCGAGATTGTAAGCTACAGAGCTTCGCACAGTGTCATTGCCAGCGACTTCAAGTCCCGATTTTGTTGGAATGGTCTGATCGGATGCGGAAACCTCGTAGGTATTGTTGCCCGCGTAGAAATTCCGCTCAACAGCGTCAGCAGAAGCCTGGGCGACGGCGACAGTAATTTCGTTGGCTTTGTTTACCTGTGCCTGCAAAGAGGGCTTCTTGGATTTCTGACTCTTAAGTTTGTTCGAGGGGGGTTTTTTCGAACCGGATTTTTTGCTTGGGTTTTTTTTGGCTGACATAGTGTGTTTGGTTGTAACTGCTGGGTTTAGTCTAAGAGTTTTTTGTTTATAGATTTTGCGAGTGGAAAATTGGTAAAAAATCTGAACAGATTAAAAATCAATGATTAGCTGTTTATTTGGATGGATTATTTAAGACGAAGGGCGATTGAGTTGGTTCAGCTGGGTTGAATCAAAGACTTTGGCTGCTTTTCAATTCACGAAGTAGAAGCCGTCTCACGAATTTGGAGAAAGACATGCCATTGAAAAAAGCATGCATTCTTGCTTCCCGAGCCAACCCGAGTGGCTGCCAGATTCCCCTAGGCTTGGCTTTGAGCGCAGATTCCTTACAGGATATCTCTGGTTCCTTGGTTGGAGGCAGTGGCATGTCTCTCAAAATTTCCTTGGAGATGCTTTTTCTGATTTGCGGTGCTTTGGTCATAAATATCCCGCACACTTAAATTCTGGCAGCCTGATCAACAATGGGGTCAACGCCCCATGAACCCAAGCCCAGCTCATGGGTTCCAACCGCCTCGTCGAGCCTCTGAGCCGATGGACCCAGCACGCTGCTGTGATCGAACACAAAATTCGCGCCCTCCAAAAATGCCACGCCCGCTCAGCGAGGTTCTACGCCTTCGAGCAGAGCGCCGCGCGCCTGGGAACTTCGTAACTTTGGGAGCTCTGCGTGAGGCTGCTCAAGGCCGAAGCCAACTATTGCCACTTCAAGGGCACGCTCGTAGTGATGCCACTGGCTGGTAGGGTTTAAATTTTAGTAGGCCATTGTCAGTTTTAGCGGCGTCTCTATGACCGCCGAATCGTTGCACATCGGCGGTCGCAGACCGCCGCTACAGCATGCGTCGAAAAACATTTATCTTTTGGCGTGAGACTGAACTCTCATCAGTCGGAATCCCGCGTCGACGGCCGAGATGTTGGTGACTTTGCCTCTCGGCTATAAGGCCTCCTTCGGGCAACCTGACGGCAGCCAGTTTCAGATCTTGCCAAACCTACTCGGCTGATGAGCGTGGTCGCATCATCGCCGACCTCCGCTCAAACAACGGCAACCTGCCGGCTCTCGGAAACCACTACCGCAAACTCCTCATCAAAGTCCACGAATCGGGCATTCGGCTAAAAGTCGCAAAATGCGTGAAATCGAAAAACCCCTCGCCCACTCAATCCCCGCGCGGCAGCACGAACTTAAAACTTCTCTCCCACCCAGTCGAAGCGCATCTCTTGAGTCACCTCCGGATGCAGGCTCAGGTGGACCGGGCAACTGCGCGCCGCATTTTCCAAGAGCGTGCGCTGCGGATGCTCAGCAGGAAGCGGGATTGTAAAAACAACCGTGAGCTTGGCGATGCGCCTCGGCGGCTGGGCAGTCATTTCCTTCAGCACCTTCACCGTTGTCTCACCGAGATCGACTGCATGCCGACGCGCGGCGATGCCCATGATTGTCAACATGCAGGTTCCGAGCGATGTCGCCGCAAGATCAGTTGGCGAGAACGACTCGCCGCGCCCTTCGTTGTCCACCGGCGCGTCGGTCGTGATGACAGTTCCCGACGGTTCATGACGCGCCTCGCAGCGCAGATCTCCCAAATACTGAATCGAAATTTCAACCATACAACTAGTCTAAACAAACGGCCTCGACCATTGCAAAGCCGACTTTTTCGGGCTTTCTTTTTGCCTTCCGCGTTTTAAGGTAGAGCATATTGGACTCCTCAAAAAAATCTTCTAAAAAACAAAGTGGCAAATCCCGCAGCGCGCTGGAAACGGACACCACGCCGACTCCTGCATCACCCGTTGCCGGAACGTCGCCCCTCGCGCGAATCCTCTCCTGGAGCGGATTCTACGCCATTCTTCTCGTCTGTATCGGCTATGTTTTGTTCCACGCCTTTCTCATCGACAGCGTGAGCGTGCGGCTCTGCCGCGAACTCGACGGCCCGAATGCAAAACCCACGGAGGTTCTCCCCGTGCCGCTTCTCGAGATTGCCTTCGATGGTTACGAATGGTGTAATCACGCCGAACATCTTGGCGAGAACGGCGGTTGGCAAATGCGCTACACGCATTTAGACAACGCTCCCGAAGGCCGCGAGATCCACTGGAGTTCTGGCTTTGCTTGGTATCTGCGAGGCCTTGGCGAAATCTACCGCCACTTCACCGGCGACACGCTTCGAAACAGCATCTTTCGCATGTCGATCTGGGCAAACCCGCTCTTGCTCATCGTCGCCCTCGGCCTTTTCGCGACACTCTCCGCCCGCCGCTTCGGCCCGCTCTGCGGATCCGTGCTCGCGATCGGCATGATCACCACCGCCTCGTTCTACGAAGGTTTCCTGCCCGCCTATCCCGACCACCACGGCATCACCGCCTTTGCGCTCATGGGTCTGATTTTTGGCATTGCCTGGGCTGGAGCAGGCTGGGTGCAGAAGCCCGAGGGAACGGCATTTCTGCCTCCCAAGTCGCTGAAGCAAGCACGCCATGGCATGGTTTTTTCGGGAATCTCCGCCGCCGCAGCCCTTTGGATTAGTGGATTCTCGGCGGCTGTGATTGCTTTTGGCATCGGCATTGGCGCGATTTTGGGAGTTTGTTTCTTCGCAAAAAGCGCTGAGCGGGCGGGCTATGAATACCATTGCGAATTGTGGAAACTCTGGGCCCTCGTCACGGCAGGAGGCAGCCTGTTTTTCTACCTCCTCGAGTATTTCCCAAACCACATGGGAATGCGCCTCGAAGTCAACCACCCGCTCTACGCTCTCGCCTGGCTCGGCGGGGGGTGGATCATTTACGAAGCCACGCTCTGGATCAGGGTAATACAGCAAAAACCGACTCCATTTCCTTGGAAGAGATTTATCCTGCCATTCCTTGCCTGCCTTGTATTGCCCTCCTTGATTTTACTGGGCGGGTCGAAATTCTACACGCTCCGCGACGAATTCCAAACGGGCCTTCTGAAAAATGTGGCCGAAGTTCTACCACTACTCACCCGTATTCAAATGGGCGCGATCACTTGGAAAGTGGCCTTCGGTTACTTCCCCCTATTCGTGCTGGCTGCACTGGTTCTTATCTGCATTCCCCGAATGTGTTCCGCCGCCAAAGGAGTCTTTCTCGTGCTCATTTGTCCGATCCTCGTTGTGACCTGCATGCAATTTGCGCAAGTCCGATGGGGCATGCTCAACGGGCCCACATACATCGCGCTGGCCGGTATTTTGATTCCGCAAGTTTGGAGTCTCCTACCGAAGACGACTATTTCCAGAACAATCGGCACCATTGTTCTTGCGGCAATGGTTTATCTCTTTTCCATTGATACGGTAAATGGAATGCTGATTCCTTTCTGGAATCAATACACCAGCAAAAAAAATATGCAGGTTGGCTCAGGACAGCTACTTGCCCTGCTCCATCGCGACATGGCAAAGACTCTTTTGCAAAATGCGAATGGCAAGCCGATTGTTCTCCTCAGCAGCCCGAACAGTTCATGCCTTCTCGCCACTTTAGGGGGATTCAAAACAGTGGGAACCCTCTACTGGGAAAATACCGAGGGACTAAAAAGCGCGGCCCAAATGCTCAACGCCCAGTCTGACGACGAAGCCCTTGAATTCCTGCAAAAACACGGCATCACTCATGTCTCCCTCATGACATGGGAAAACTTCATCGGCCCTTATTTTCAAATAATTTACCCGAATCCTGTTCCTGGTAAATCTCTTGAGAACTCCTTCGGCCAGCGGGCCTTATTTAAGAAGCAAATCCCCCGCTGGGCTCGCCCTATCCCGTATCCGAAAAATTTCCTCACCAACGCGTTGAATCAAGATGTTCTCATGCTGGAAATCGTTCCAAACCAAACGCAGGAAGAGGCTGAGTTCCACCTCGCCCGCTACGCACGCATTTCTGAGGGCAACCCCGTCGCCGCCGAGATCATGCTCAAAGGCATCCTCGACCGCTCCCCCTCCAGCAATGCCGTCCGCATGGAACTCGCCGACCTCTATGTGGATCAAAAACGCTTCGGCGAGGCCCAGAACCAGTTCATCCTATCCATGAACGGCATTGCACCCGAAGTCCGCCGCCAAATAGCCCAGCGCGGAGCCCAACTCCTCGCCCAACGCGGCGCCAGAACCGAAGCCGAAGCCGTCTTGAAGGCAGCGGAATCCACCGGAAATTAATTGCCACTCAAATGATTTTGCCTATTTTTAGACAAACTCGCAGCGTAGCGTAGAGCGACAAGTGAAGCTTGCCCTGAGAGTAAGCAAAGCGAGTCAATTAACAGAATTTCAGAAGATAATTCTGCCTAAAACTGCCCAACTTTCGCTCCCTGCGTCTCCGCGCAAGCACTTAAAACCTTTCTCACTGAGCCACAGCGACAAGGAAAATTTTAGAACACTCTCGATACAATACACTTCCAAGGGGCCGCAACTCACCAGTCGTGGTTTTCAAAAATTCCTTGAATACGGCTCATCCTCCGCTAATATAACTCGATGCGCATCAGCCAAGACGAAGCCCTCAGCATACGCAAAACCATCCAGGCCCGCGACCCCTCCGCCACTGTGAGCCTATTCGGTTCCATGGCTGACGACAAGGCCTGTGGTGGTGATATCGACCTCCTGGTTCGCTCAAACCGCCTCACCCTCTCCGACCGCTTGGACATTGCCTGCGAACTTGAAGACACCCTCGGTTTGCGCAAAATCGACCTGATCATTGATGATGGCCGACCGAATGCTTTTGTGCGCACCATCGAAGCTCAAGCCGTTCCCCTATGATCAGCCCTGACTCAAGTGACCTCCTGCGCACCGAGTTGAATGATCTGCGCCGCATGTCTACCCATCTGCAAGAGTCACTCAAGAGCTGCGCGGAGCTACCCGACCACCCCGCTGCCGAAGATCTCTGGAGCGAGCGTGTTGAAGCGTTTATGAGCCGTTTCGCCCGCACCGCCGACCTCCTTGTCAACAAATCCCTCCGCACCTTGGTAGCATTTGAACTTGAGGATCCCGGAACCCTTCTCGACATCCTGCAAAAAGCCGAAAAACGCGGCATCATTAGCTCGGGGGCAAATTTCCGCAAAATCAAACAACTTCGCAACATGATCGTCCACGACTACGCCGGTGAGGACTTGGCCGAGTCCTTTACCCTCTGCCGCCAATGGACTCCCGAACTCCTCGGAGGCATAATCGGCTTTGAGAAATATCTGTCCGCCAAATTCCAAATCGATTGATATCCCTGTCGAAAATATTAACTATATGCCAGAAATAAGCCGCTTTTTGGGAATTGTGGTCAACATGTATTACGATGAACACAATCCACCGCATTTCCATGTAAGATACAATGATTTCCGTGCTATTGTCTCGATTAGAGAATGCAATATTCTTGAAGGCACCCTACCTGGAAGAGTGAGAGGATTTGTCGCCGAATGGGCTGAACTCCACCAGCAGGAACTCCTCACTATGTGGGAAAGTAAAAATTTCCACAAAATCGAGCCGCTCGTCTGATACTATGCTTTTCATTAAAAACGCGAAATATTTAAAAGATTACTTGATATTCATCGAATTTTCATCAGGGGAAAAGGGCATTGCAGACTTCAAGGATATCATTCAAAAATACCCTGCCGCTGCTCCGCTGCGGGATACAGCGAAATTCAAAGTCTTCTACTTAGATGATTGGCCCACACTGGCTTGGAATTGTAATTTTGATTTATCGCCAAACATGATCCTTGAATTATGCACCGGCAAACCACCTCTCTGGGTTCGATAAACTCCCAACACAAGTTGTGATCGCCTCCACAGCAAAACCTCCGCGTCTCCGCGTCTCTGAGAGAACCCCTGAACCCTTCTTCTGCCTACAGTCCGCGCTTCCGAATATACAGCGCCAACTCTGGATCTTAAAACTTAATGAATTTCTCTCCGCTTCGCCCCGCTCCTGAAAACTGAAAACTCCACACTGAAAACTTTTTAATGTATTTCCCCGTCCTACTTTGGCGCAAACCGCCCGCCGCAAAGGTCTCTCAAATGAATTCATGGGCGACATTGAGGAATTGGTAAGATTTTAAAAGTTATAGATTTTTATTCTATACATCCAAAGCCAAATGTTTATATTGATAAAAACTATTCCGAGCTAGCTATCAAAATTGAACTACTTTGAACACA
>Ga0209189_1000914_pt1 | contig 22851 bp, 11 predicted proteins | sample C_130820_EF_Meta_FD_187308 | JGI IMG/M metagenome (GOLD analysis project Ga0209189, IMG submission 187308) | Freshwater microbial communities from Lake Croche, Canada to study carbon cycling - C_130820_EF_MetaG (SPAdes) (version 3) | ecosystem: Environmental > Aquatic > Freshwater > Lake... | reverse complement strand
CGCGGCCGCCTCGACCCGCGCGGCGATCGCCGCGCGACGGTCACGGACGAGCGCGAGCGCCGCCCGCAGCCGGTCGGTGGCCCCGCAGGCCTGCGCCAGCCGCTGCTCGAGCGGCGTGGCCGCGCCGTCCTTCACGGCCGCCGTCGGCTCCGCGCCGGCGAGCCAGTGGTCGAGGTCCGGCGGGCCCGTGATCCTGCGCCGCGCCTCGAGCCAGGAGGCCTCGGCGACCTCCGCGTCGCGGCGGGTCTGCTCGAAGAGGGGCCGCCGGTCCACCTTGGCGAGAAACTCCTCCGGCGTGGCGGCGTGCCAGCGGGTGAGGTAGTCCTTGACCTGGTGCTCGGCGACGGCGAGCTGCCGCTTCGACCGGCGGTGGGCCGCGCGGGCGCGGTCGAGCTTCCGGGCCAGGGAGAGCCGGCGGCGATGGGCCGCCGTCTCGGCCTCGATGCGTTCGCGGAGGAGCCGCAGGTGCTCGAGCGGCGTGGTGTCGGGCACCATCTCGCACTCCACCATCAGTTCGTCGATCCGGCGCGCGAAGGCGGCCAGCTCCTCGCGCTTCTGCCGGGCCTCCTCGGAGAGGCGGCGGCGGTCGTCGTCGAGCGTCATCAGCGTGTGCCGGTGGACCCCGATCTGCTTCACCTCGCGCGGGGAGAGCGTGGTGGGAAGGCCGCGGTGCTCGAGCGCCTTCCGCCAGCGGAGCCGGGAGGCCTTGCGGGCGGCGAGCGCCCGCCGCAGCGCCTGCTCCGCGACCGCCACCTTGTCGGAGAGCACGTGCATCGACCCCTCGCGGGCCGCCAGCTCCTCGAGCCGTTCCACCTCGGCCTGCGCGGCGGCGAGCCGGCGCTCCAGGGAATCGACCGCGTCGGCGGGGATCTTCCGGTCGAGCGTGGCGCACTGGGCGAGCAGGTCCTCGCGCTGCTTGTGCACCATCTCCCGCTGGCTGCGGGACGCCTCGAGCCGGGTGGAGGCGGCCCGGTCGAGCGTCCAGGTGGTCACCGAGGCCAGGCCGGTGCCCGCCAGGCCGAGCGCGGCCAGCGCGTAGGCCAGCGGGCCCGTGACCGTCGCCGGGAGGAGCAGACCGGAGAGGAGCAGGGCGGCGCCGGTGACGAACACGGCGCCGAGCGCGAGCAGCCAGGGCACGGGGAGCAGTTGGCCGCCGACGTGCTCGGCGAGCTCCTTGTCGAGCCGGGCCAGCGACCGGTCGAGCTCCGCCAGCTGGCCGGCGGCGGTGAGACGGTTGCGCAGGAGGGTGACGCGGCCGCTGGCCTCCTCGATCGCCTCGGCGATCGAGACGCCCTTGCCTCCCGGCCCCACCTTGACGATGCCCTTGGTGTCGTCGAGCAGTCCCTTGGCTTCGGCGACGCCGCGCTTCGCCCCGGCCACCTCCCGCGAGGCGGCGGCGCACTCGCGGGCCCGGGCCCGCAGCGGCCCGAAGGAGAGGGTGAAGCCCTCGGGGAGCAGCGAGTCGGGCAGCGTGTCGGGCGCGGCGTCGAGCGCGGCGAGCGACCCTTTGAGCGTGACGATCCGCGCCAGGCCGGCCTGGCCGAGCTGCTCGCCGAAACGGCGGGCCGCGAGGCGGGCATGGGCCTCCGCCCGCGCCACCTCGGCCACGATCCGCTCGAGCCGCGGCTGCTCCTCGACGAGCGCGACGACGGCCGACCGCCGCTTCCAGGCCGCGGTCTCGGCGGGCACCTCGGCGAGGCCGCGGGCGAGGCGGGCGCGGCTCCGCTGGCGGCGGCGGACGAGACGGCCGAGCCGGTTCCGCAGCCGCGTCGCCCGCTTCCAGCCGTCGAGGTCGCCGTGCACGAGCGTCGTGCCGACGAGCATCGAGAGCCGCTCCGACGTGTCGCGGAAGGCCCGGTAGAGCGGCTCGAGGGGCAGCACGCCGCGGATCACCTCCTCGGCCTCGACCGATCGCGTGATCGCCCCTTCCGCGGCCGCGACCTCGGCGTCGGTGTGGGCCAGCTCGGCCAGCAGGCCGCCGACGGCCAGCGCCGGCGCGTTGACCGCGGCGATGCGGTCGAGCACCTCGTGCCGCCGCAGCCGCAGCGATTCGATCGGCGACACCGCCGGGTCGGTGGAGTCGAGCCGCGCGATCGAATCGCGGATGTGGCCGAGCACGCGGGTGACCTTCGAGCGGTCGAGGCCGCTGGCCAGCTCGTAGAGCCGGCTGCCGCAGCCCTCCGGCTCGAGCGTGCGCAGCTCGTGCAGCTCGTCGAGGCCGAACGCCATCACGTTCGTGAACGTCCGCTCGTCGATCTCGCCGACGAGGTCCTGCAGGTAGGGGCGATTCCAGGGGCGGCCGTCCTGCGGCGGCACGACGTCGGCCACGGAGACGAAGTCGCCGGTGTCGCCGCCGAGGCCCACGATGTCGTCCTCGTAGGCGGCGCGGGTGAGCGTCGCCAGTTCGGGTCCCTCGTGCCGCCGCTCGATCGCCAGCCGCCGCCCGTCGGGCCCGACGTGGACGACGAGCCGGCCGGCGCAGGGAAGGCGGGGGTCGAGCACGCCGCGCCGGAAGAGCCCCTCGAAGCCGAAGAACATCGCCCGCACGAACTCGAGGAGCGAGGTCTTGCCGGTCTCGTTGGTGCCGTGCAGCACCTGCACGCCGGGACCGAGGTCCTCGATCGTCACGCCCACGAGCGCGCCGGATCGTTCGATGGTGATCGTTTCGATGTGCATGGGTCGGACTCCGGGAGAACGTGGATGCCGTGCCGGGGAGGGACGCGGCGCCGGGTGGAGTGGTGGACGGCCGGGCGGTGGCCGGCGCGGGCCTCGGGGAGCGTCAGGTGGATTCGATCAGCTCGAGGGCCGCCCAGCCCGCCTCGCGGGCCAGCTCGGCGGGGACGGCGTGCAGCGGCTCCTGCTCGGCGCGGTTGACGATGTCGGCCAGCGCGGTCGAGAACGACGTCGTGCTGCCGGGCTTCGCGCCCGACCGCGTGTGGCCGAGCGCCACGAGCGATTCACCCGGATCGGCCAGCACCTCGTGGCACCAGGCCCGGAACGTGCGGGCGTCGTAGAGCTGCCGGACGCGGGCGAGCGTCTCGGCCGAGATTTCCGCGATGCGCACCCGCCGCTGCACGCTCGTGCCGCACTCCACGTGGCAGCGGATGATCTCGAGCGGGCCCTGCGGGTCGAGCGCGAGGGCCTCGATCGCCGACCAGATCGCGGTGGCGAGATCCTCGTCGCCGCCGGTCGCCGAGGCCACGTTGATCGTCCGCCAGGCGACATGGTGCGTGGGCAGCTCGCGCCAGGCGTTGCGCCAGTCGGTCCGCGATTCGAGGGCGTCGCGCCGCGCGGTCGACGGCAGGCCCTCGTCGACCGGCGGATGGTCGAGCAGCGTGAGCACGCCGCAGCCGCCCGCCGCCGCCTCGTGTGCGGAGCGGGCCTGCAGCGCGGGCAGCTGGTGCCCGCCGGCGACGCCCGGGCCGCGGCGCCGGGATCCCCAGACGACGAAGCCGTGGGGCGACCGGGTGGAGGCGTGGGAGGCGAGGTGGGATCCTCGGGCCGGCTCGTCGTCCCAGCGCTCGCCCGTCCAGTGGGCCGTGTCCCAGCCGACGACGATCCGCCGCTCGTGCGGGGCGGGCAGGTGCCCGGCCGTGCCCGTCGGGGGGAGCGCGACCGACGGCAGCGCCGCGGCGGCGGCCGCCGTGGCGGACTCGTGCGGGCCCTGGGCCGAGAGCATCTCCACCGGGATGCCGCGGATGTCGAGCCGCAGGGGAGAGAGCGGCGTGACGAACTCGAGGCCGGGGGGGCCGCCGAGCAGGCGGATCATGTCGGCCCGCGCCGCCTCGTCGGCGGCGAAGAGCACGGTGTGACAGCCGTGCGCGGCGAGGCCCGTCACCAGCATGCGGAGGTGGGCGGCCTGGGCGGGACTCGCCCGCTGCGGATCGAGCACGCGGCCGAAGAGCACGAGCGCCGCCGCCTCCGACTGCCGGGCGATCGCAGCCGCCGACTCGAGCGCCGCGTGCGGCGCGCGGGCGAGCGTCTCCACCACGGCGGGCGGCGCCGCTTCAAGCCGCGGGATGGGCCGGTCGATCGCCGGGTCGAACGCGAACACGATGTCTGCCATGCGTCCCGCCTTTCGTCTGGGCACCACCTCGGGCGCGGTTGCGGCCGTCGCGGACCGCTCCCGCCGATCCGCCACGGGCAATGCAGGGAAGATGGGGGCAATGTAGCGATCCACCCCCGGTTGCCGCCAGCGCAAAAACCCCCGTTGAAGCGGCTCTGAAGCGGGGTTTCCGCCTTCCGCGCTCAGGTCGAGAGCATGGGCGCCGTGCCGGCGAACGCCAGCGCGAGATCGCCGGCCCATGTGCGCGCTGTGGCGGCGGGACCGATCGCCGCGAGCACGCGGCCGCGGAGCAGCACGCCCTTCTCCAGATCGCCGGCGAAGAGCCACGCCTCGACGACGACGTCGCCGGCGTCGTGCCGCACCGCGAGCCGCTCCACCTCACCCGGGTGTCCCACCACGACGACGCTCTCCGCTCCCCCCGCGCCGCCGCGGGCATCGTCGTCGCCGGGGACGACGAGCACGGCCGCGGCCTGGGGCGACGCCTCGTCCCGCCAGACGACGCCGTCGCCCTCGCAGTGGCCCCATGCACAGCGGGCCGCGCCGCCGCGGCCGCCGCCGGCGACCCTCGACACGACCACGAGCCGCGGGTCGCTGTGCAGCAGCGCCGTCTGCGCCGAAAGAATGAGTTCCCAGGCCCTCACCCGGCCGCCGCCGGCGTGCAGTCGCCACATCGCCGTGACCCGCAACCGCCGCTCGTCGGCCGATTCGTAGATGGCGGCGGCATCGCCCGCACGGATCCAGTGATCCGCGAGGTGGAACGGCCCACGCAGTTCGACGCCCAGGAGCGTGTCGGCGGCCTCGTCGCCGTGCGGCCGCACGCCCCGCGTCGGGTCGTCAAGATCGAGGTTCGCCGCGACGTCGAGTCGCGGGTCGCGGAGCCGGCGGCGCTCGCCCTGCCAGAGCAACGCGGGAGAGGGAGAGGAGGCGCGGGGGGGCGTTGGCATGGTGCTCTCCGAGACGGCGACCGGCACGACCGCCCCCGACGGGATGGTGGCGGGCGATTCTATCTCTATCCTGACGACTGCTACACTCGGAGGTCGCCCGAGCCGACGGTGGATCGGCCGCCCTCGTCGTCTCCGCGGATCGAGATCGTGCCGACGCCCATCCCCGACAACGCTCTGAACGTGTGCGAGGCGGCGGCGCGGGCCGGCGGCCGCGTCCTCCTCGACTGGGTCGGCCGCTTCGGAGTCACGCACAAGGGGCCGCGGGACGTGGTCACGGAAGCCGATTTCGCCTCCCAGCGCGAAATCCGCCGGATCCTGCTCGACGCGTTTCCTGAGCACGGGTTCGTCGGCGAGGAGGCGTTGCCCGAGCACGCGGCCGAGGCGGGCCGGCCGGCGGCGCCGCTGCGGTGGCTGGTCGATCCGCTCGACGGCACGAGCAACTACGTGCACGGCTTTCCGGCCTGGTGCTCCTCGGTGGCGCTCGCCGCCGGCGACGAAATCCTCGTCGGGGCGATCTACGATCCCACGCTCGACGAATGCTTCACGGCCGAGCGCGGCGGGGGCGCCTTCCTCGACGGACGCCGCATCGGCGTGGCCGGCACGGCGTCGCTCGCGGAGGCGCTCGTGGCCGTGAGCTTTCCGGCGCACGTCGACGTCGCCTCGACGGCGGTGGCCGACTTCCTCGCCGTGCTGCCCCGCGCCCACTCGATTCGCCGCACCGGGTCGACCGCGCTCAACCTCGCCTGGCTGGCCTGCGGCCGCCTCGACGCCTTCTGGGTGCGCCGGATCGCCGCCTGGGACGTGGCGGCCGGCCTCGTGATCCTGCGGGAGGCGGGCGGTTGCCTGGGCGGTTTCGGCGCGGCCGCCGATCCGACGGCGGCGCCGGAGTGGGTCGACGTGCCGCTCGACCATCCGGCGTTCGTGGCGGCCAGCACGCCGGCATTGCTCGGCGAACTGCGGCAGGTGCTGGCCTGACGACCGCGGCGCGGACCTGGCGCCGACGATCCGCCCCGGCACGTCCCCCCGCGGGCGACCGCTCCCGCGCCGCAACGGCGGCGATTCGCCACGGTCGGGCGGCGGCCACCGGACGTGAGCCCGGGTCGCCGGTGACGGTCAAGGGGGTTGTGACGCCGCGGTCGGCGTGTCGGAGCGCCTGATCAGCCGTTTTTCCGGCTGCGCCGCGACGAAACGCCGGTCAGCCGGGTAGGCTTCGGGGTAGGGTTGAAAGGCCGTGCGCCTTTGCGCAACCGGCATCTCTTGCCCCGTCTGCAGACACGCCTGCCCGGACGCCCCGGTCAGCGTGCCGTCCCGATGCCTTCGCCACGATCGACCCGCTGCGTCTCCCTCCGCCCGTGGCGGCTCATGGGGCTGCTCGCGCTGACGGCAGCCGCCGCACTGTCCGGGCCCGCGGCGGCCGACGACTCCGCGCCCCGCGCCCCCCAGCCGGCCTTGCGGGAGTCGGCGCCGGAGATCTTCTATCTCGAGGATGCCGCCGGCCGGCTCGTGCCGGTGCCGGGTTTCCGGTATCGCGACTTCGTCGACCTGTTGAGGATCAAGGAGGGACTGCCGGGACTGCCGGAGCCCCCCCCCGCGGTGCTCGAGCAGGTGGTGGCCCGGATCGACCTGCCGCGCGGGAACGGCGGCCCCCCCTCCGGCGGCACGAGCGGCGTCGCGGGTGACGCCGCACAGGAGCCGGCCGCCCCGTCCGCCGACGCGGCCGATGCATCCGCCGGCGTTGCTGCGGACGCTACGCCGAAGCCGGCCGCGGATCAGCCACCCGTCGCTGCGGCGGGGGCCGCACGCGGTGAGGGGACGACCGAGGCGGTCGCGTTGGCGGGGAAGACCTGTCGGGCGACTGTCGAACTATCCGTGCGGCAGTCGCGGGCCGGCTGGGTGAATCTGCCCGTGGAACTTTCCGGCCTGCTCCTGACAGGGCAGCCGCGGTACGAAGGCCCGGGGAGGATGCTGCTCACCGCCGCCGGCTCGACGCCCGAGCAACCGGGTGGCTACCGGCTGTGGCTGAGCGGCTCGGCCGGCGGCGCCGCGGGCGACACGCGACACACGATCCTGCTGGCCGGCTCCGTCGCGGTCGAGGCGACGGGCCGTCAGGAGACGATCTTGCTGACGTTGCCGCGGGCCACGGCGTCGCGGGTCGAGATCCGCTCGGGGCGCCACGAGCCCCTCGTGACCGTCCGGCCGCCCGGACTCGCGCCGCTGGTCGAGCCGGCGGACGACGGCGGCAGCCGCATCACGCTCGTGGGCCTCTCCGGCCCGGTGAAGATCGACATCGGCGGCGGAGAACGGGAGGCCGATCAGGCGGGCATGGTGCCGCCTCCGCCGTCGTCGGCGGTGCCGCAGGCGTCGGTCGAGAGCCTCGTGCGGGTCGACGGCCGCGTGGCCGTGACCCTCGCCACGATCAGGCTCGAGCACCTGCCCGCCGACGCCGGGACGATCCGGGTGCGGCTCCCGCCCCGGGCGTCGCTCCGCGGCGTGCGGGCCCCGGCGAGTCTCGTGCCGCCGGACGAGTCGGCCCCTGGGACGGCGGTCATCCGCATCGACCGCGCGGCGGATGGCCGCGCCGCGGTCGAACTCGAATGCGAGCGGGCGGTCGATCCATCGGGCCGCGAGACGTTCGATCCGCTCGGCTTCGCCGTCGAGGGCGTCGAGTCTTGGCGGCAGTGGGGGCGGACGAGCATCGTCGTCGAGGGGGATTGGCAGGTGGAGTGGGACGACCTGGGAGACAACCGGCGGGTGGACGCGCCTCCGGGAGGGCGTCCGCCCGGTTTCGTGGCCGCCTTCGCCTCTGACGCGCAGCCGGCCACGCTGCCCCTGCGGGTGCGGCCGCGCGGCAGCCGGGTGGTGATCGAGCCCGAGTATCGCTACGAGGTCTCGGCCACGCGGGTCGCGCTCGACGCGCGGCTGCGGGTCTCCGTCCGCGGTGCGCCGGTCTCACGGATCGTGGTGATGCTCGACGACTGGAATGTCGACGAGGTCGGGCCACCGGGAGTGGTCGACGTCGCGGCCGTGACGACCGAGGGAAGACGGCTCGTGGTCCCGTTCCTGCAGCCGCTATCGGGCGACGTCGCGGTGGAGATCCGGGGCGGCCGGTCGATCGAGCGTGACGCCGAGCGGCTGGGCTGGGGCATCCCCACGCCGCAGGCCGACCTTTTGGGGCCGGCCACGGTCGTGATCGCGTCGCAGAGCGACATCGAGATCCTCCCCGACGCCGCCGGCATGCGCGGCCTCGTGCGGCAGGTGACCCCGGCGTCGCTGCGGCCCGACGCCGACCGCTTCACGCTGGCCTACCGACTCGATGGCGGCGCCGGCCGCTTCGAGGCCGCCAGGCGCTACCTGCCGCGCCGGGTCGACGCCAGCATCGCGGCCCAGGCCGACGTGGATGCCGCCGACACGATCGTCCGCGAGACGATCCGCTTCGACGTGGCGCACGTGCCGATGGAGTTCGTCACGCTGTCCGTGCCGCGGGACGTCGTGCGGGCCGGAACGCTCGAGGTGCGCCAAAACGGCCAGCTGCTCAACCCCGTGCTCGACGCCGAGCCCGCCCCGCCACCAGCCGCCGCCGACGCGGCCGGGCCGACTGCGGCAGACGTCCCCGAGCGGCCGCCGGTCGACGCCGTGCGCATGCGGGCCATGCTGGCCGCGCCGCTGCTCGGCGCGGGGGAGCTGGCCGTGCAGTTCGAGCTGCCCACGCCGCAGCTGAAGATGGAGACGACGCTGCAATTCGACCTGCCGCTCGTCGTGCCGGCCGACGCGCGGGTGGGCCGCCAGTCGGTCATGCTCGCCGCGTCGGACATGCTCTCCGTCGAGCCCCGTGGTGAGGAATGGAAGCGCGACGTCGCGGCGCAGGCCACCGTGGCGGGCCGGATCTGGACCGCCTCCCGTCCGCAGGATCGCCTGCCGTTGGCGCTGTCCACCCGCCGCCAGACGCCGCTCGGCCAGACCGTCGTGGACGCGGCCTGGCTGCAGACGCGGCTGCTCGGCGAGCGGCGTGAGGACGTCTACATCTACGCGATCACCAGCTCCGCCGAGACGGTGGCGCTCACCTTGCCCGCCGGCGTCACCGCCGCGCCGATCCAGGCGTCGGTCGACGTGCGGCTCGACGGCGAGACGCAGGCCGGCGCGGTGCGGCCCGACGGCCGGGTCGTCATCGACCTGCCGCGGCGCACCGGTTCCGGCTCGTGGCTGGTGGAGGTGGTGGTCGCCCACGGCCGCGGCGGCCTGTCGGAGCTCTTCGGCACGGCGGCCCGGCTTCCCGCCGTGGTCGATCTCGACGCGCCGCGATTCCCTGACGGCACGCTCGAACGGCGTTTCTACTGGGAACTCCTCCTCGATCCCGACGAGCACGCGCTCGGCGGCCCCGGACACTGGACGTCGCAGCAGCAGTGGGGATGGGGCGCCCTGGGCCTCGAACGGGTGCCGGTGGTCTCGCGGGACGTCCTCCGCGCATGGGTCAGTGCGGCGGCGGGCGCATCGCCCGTCGGCGGCGACGGGGAGGGCCCGGCCTGGCGGGAGACCGCCCGACTGCCCCTCGACATGCCGGCGCCCGGCTCACGTGCCGTCTACTCGGGCGTGGGATCGCCGGGGTCGGCGCGGGTGTGGGTGGTGCCCACCTGGCTGCTCGTGCTGGCCGTCTCGGGGCCCGTGCTGGCGGTGGCGCTCGCGGTGGTGCAGCGGCCACGGCTGCGGAGCCCGCCGCTGCTGCTGGGGGCCGCGGCCGCCGCCAGCCTCGCCGCCGCGGCGGTGCCGGACGTCGCGCCGCTGCTGGCCCAGGCGGCGCTGCCGGGCGCGGTCCTCGCCGTGCTGGCCGCCGGCTTGAGGCTGGTGGTCAACCGCGGCATGCTGCCGGCCGCACGCCCTCCCGTCGTGGCGGTCTCGGCCAGTTCGATCACGCAGCCCGCGCCGGTGCCCTCGCTCATCCTCTCCCCGTCCGCCCCCCCCTCCGGCGAGGACACGCCGGCAACCGGACGGAGCCTGTCATGACGACCGGCATGCGGCGGCGCGCGCACTGGGCGATCGCGCGGCGGAGGATCGGCCGCAACGCCCGGTTCGTTCCCGCGATCCTCGCGGTCGGGATGGCGCTCGGATTTTCGCCGGCCGCTCCGGGGCAGGAACGGCGCGCCGACGACGCTTCGACGGCGGTCGGCGACGAGGGCACCCGGGGGCCGCTCGAGTTCATCCGCGTGCACGTGCCGACCGGCCGGCTGGCGGACGTGCCGCTGGGCGGCGACCGCTATGTGCCGATGTCGGCCCGCGAGTTCGAGGAGGGCGTCGCCCGGCTGGCCGCGAGCGGTGCGTCCCGCGCGGACCGCAACGCGGAGCCGACGTTCGCGCCGCTCGCCACGGCGGCGCGGTACGTCGTCGGGCCGGCGGCCGACGGCGGCCTCGCGGGCAGCCTGGAGTTCGACGTCGGCTGGCCGGATGACGACGATGCCGCCGCGGCCCGTCGCGATGCGGCGGTCGCGCGCGAGATGCCGCTGCCGGGGCTCGACGTGCGATCGGGCGTGATGCGGACCGCGGCCGGCACGGGTGAGGCGGTCGTGTTCGGCCGCCGTGACGGCTCGATCGCGATGGCGACCCCGGCCGTCGGTACCTACGGCTGCCGGTTCCGCGTGCCGCCGTCGACGGCGTTGGCCTCGCCCCGGCTGCGGCTGCCGCTCGTGCCGTCGCTCTCGTCGTCGGTCGTGCTGCTTCTGCCGCGCGGCATCCGCCCGGCGTGGCCGACGGAGGACGGCGGGGCGACGGCGTGGGAGCCGCTGCCCGGCGAGGCGGCGACGCATGCGGACGCATCCGCCGCGGACCGCGTCGCCTGGCGGATCGCGGCCGGGCCGCGATCCGCGCTCGAGTTCGTGCTCGTGCCCGGCGCAGGGGCGGTGCGGCCCGTCACGCTCTGGTCCGACGTCGCCATCCAAGGGCGGCAGGCGCGGCTCGAGGTGCTGGCGCTGCCGACGACGGGATGGGCCGCCGGCCCGCTGCGGTTGGAGAAGGATCCAGAGGTGCTCGTGACCGCGGTCACGTGCGGCCCGCCGGCCGCGGCGGCCCCGGCGGCGTGGAGCATCGACGCCGACGGCGGCGGGATCGTGATCGAACTGCCGCCGCAGTTGACGGGGCAGCGCGAGCCGGTGGTGATCCACGCGGTCGCGCCGCTCGACACGGCCAGCGGACGCGTGCCGGCGGTGCGGGCGCCCGCGTCCGCCTGGCGCGGTGGCGGCACCGTGATCCGCGTGGCTCCGGCGCTCTCCGTGGCCGCGGTCGAGCCGGAGCACTGCCTCGTCGTCGCGCCCGAGGCCGCGGCCGCCTGGCCGCTGCCCGCCGCCTCGGCGACGACGTCGTCGACGGGCGGAGCCGCCGCGGCCGACGGCGCGACGGCCGAGCGGTCGCGCGACCGCGGGCCTGCGGCCGCGTGGCCCGCCCGCTACTGGCTCGAACACCAGTCGGCCCGCGCGGCCGTGTCGCTCACGCTCGAGCCCCGCCGGCCCGTGCTCGACGTCGCGCGGGTGACGACCGTCGATCTCTCGGCGGGCACGGTGGTCGCCCGCGCCGCGTGCGACATCCGGGTCGACCGCGGCGAGGCCTTCGAGCTGTCCGCCCGCGTGACGGGGGGATGGTTCGTCGACTCGGTCGAGGCGGTGGCGACGCCGCTCGCCGTTGATCCGGGCGAGACCGCGCGGCGCCGCGAGCCGGCCGAGCCGGCGGCGGCCATCGAATGGAAGCTGCTGCGCGACGGCCTGGGTGAGGTGCTGAGGATCGGGCTCACCACGGGGGCGGCGCCCGGCCGCGGGCTCGTGCTGCGGATCACCGGCCACCGCGCCGGCATTCCGCTCGAAACCGACTTCTCCACCGCCGAGATCGACCTGGTGAGGTTCGACGGCGAGGCGGAACGGTCGGCGCTCCTCGAGCTGCGCACGAGCCCCGAGACGACGGTCGAGTTCGACGGCGCCGACCCCGCGGCGCCCGGCCCCGAGGGCCGCCTGGCGGCCCTCGCGGAGGACGGGCCGGTGCGGGCGCGGGCCTGGGCCGGCTACCGCTCCGCCTCGCGGATGGCGCGGCTGGTGCGGCGCCGGCCGCCGCTCGACGCGCGGACGCAGGTGCGGCTGACGGTGCGGGATGACCGGCTCACGGAGTCGTTCATGTTCGACTGCCGTCCGGCCGGTTCCGATCTCGACTCGATCGTGGTGCAGTTCGCCGAGCCGACGGACGAGCCGCTCGACTGGTCGCTCCTGCCCCCCGCGGTGGGCAGCGTCTCGGCGCGACGGCTCGACGCCGCCGACCGCCGCGGCGGTCCGGCGGCCGGGGATCGCTGGCTCGTGGAGATCGCTCCCGCCGCCCGCGGGCCGGTGACCATCCGCGCCGCGCGGACGACGGTGTTCACGCGGCGGAGGCCGGTGCCGCTGGTCTGGGTCGACGGCGCGACCAGCGCCGTGGGCGAGGTGATTGTGCGGGACGTGGGCCGCTCGCGGCTGAAGGTCGTCAACCATCGGCTCTCCGAACTGCCGCCGGCGCCCGAGGCGCCCGCGGCCGACGCGGCGGCGTCGGTGGCGATGGAGTTTTCCTTCGACTCCCGGGCGGCGGCCGACGACGCGGAGGGGCCGGCGGCGGAGTTGGTGCCCTGGGGGGGCGACGCGCGGGCGTGCGCGTGGCGGGAGGTCGTCTCCTCCTGGTGCCACGCCTCCGGGGAGACCGAACACGAGACGCTCTACGAGATCGACAACCACGGCCGGGCGACGGTGGCGCTCGAGGTGCGGCGCGGCCACCGGCTCGAGGGCGTGCTGCTCGACGGCGTGCGGCTCGCGCTCGGCGAGGGCGCCGCCGCCGGGGGCAGCGTCGTCGTGGAGCTTCCTTTGGCCCGGCGGCTGGTCAGGCTGCTCGTGCGCACCGTGGCCGAACGGACCGGGGGGGCGGCGTCACGCGCGGGGCTGGCGTGGAAAATCGATTCCGCACCCGTGCAGCTGGCCGACGTGGCGGTGCTCCAGCGGGAGTGGGTGCTGCTGCTGCCGCCGGGGTTCGAGGTGCTGCGGGCGGGCTCCACGGCGCGGCTCGTGACGGGCGCGGGGGACGCCGCGCCGCGCGACTGGGCCGCGCGGCTGCTCGGGGCCGGGGTGCGACGCCCGCCCGATGCGGCGGGCGCCGCGGCCGCCCTGCCGGCGTCGGTCGGCGGCAACCCGCCGCGGCAGGGATTCCGACAGTTCGTCGTCGTGCCCGAGGGGGGCGGCTCCGCCGTCGTGACGGTCGTCGCGGCGGAGGTGCTCATCGGCGCCGCCGTGGTGGCGGCTGTCGCCTGGGCCGCGGTCGTGCTCGCGCTGGTGCGGCTGCGGCCGCGGGCCGCGGTGCTCGCCGTCGCCATCGCCGGCGTGGCCGCGCTCTGGGCCGAGCCGCCGCTCGACGGCATCCTCCGCGCCGCGTGGTGGTCGGGGCTGGCGACGTGGCTCGTCGCGTCATGGGTGCGGGCCGCGGCGGGACGGGGCGGCCCGGCCTCCGCGGCGGCCGCAATCGGGCTCGCCATGGCGGCCGGCCTGTGTGCCTGGCCGGCGGTGGCGCAGGACGTCGCGGCCGGCGACCGCCCTCCTGCGGCGGTCGCGAACGGCGGGGGGGCCCTGCCGCTCCGCGTGTTCATCCTGCCGATCACCGGTGGCGACGAGCCCGCCGCGTCCACCGCCCTGGTGCCCGAGCTTATCTTTCGGCTGCTCGTCCGGGGCAACGAGCCGCTGCCCGCGGCGGCCGCGGTGCGGGTGCTGGCCACCCGCGTGACCGCGGCGGCGGCCGGCGACGGGGACGCCTGGGGGGCGTTTCGGCTGGCGATCGACATCGACGCCGACACGGGGGGCACGCTCTGGCTCGACCAGTCTGCGAGCGGCGGCCGTTTCGTCGCGGACGACGCCCGGATCGACGGCGCCGCCGCCCCCTGCCGGCTCGATGACGACGGCCGCGTGCTCCGCATGACGGTGATCGACGCGGGGCGTCACACGATCGACGTGGGGCTCGCGCCCGCCGTGGACCGCCGCGGCGAAGTGGAGTCGGCCGCGCTGTCGCTGCCGGTCGCGCCGCGGGGGACGCTGCGGCTCACCGACGGGACGACCGGCCTGTCGGGAACGCTCTGCGAGCGGGCCGCCACGGACGGCGGCTTCCTGCCGGTCGCGGAGGTGACGACGGACGCCGGTGAGACGATCTTCGACGTGTCGGGCGCGGCGCGGCTGCGACTCGTGCGGCCGCTCGTCGGCGGACGGCTCGCGGAGATCCCCCGGTCGGTCGCCAGCCGCAACGACATCTTCTGGAACCTCGACGAATGCCGCCTCACGGCGACGTACGTGGTGGAGCCCGGCGACGCGATCCTGCGCGGCGTCGTCGTCCGCGTGGACGATGGACTCGAATGGATCCCGCCCGTCGACCGGGGCGACGCCGACCCCGGCCGGAGGGGCGGGCCGCCCGGCAGCGTCGCGATCCGCCCGCTCGGCGGCGGCCGCTTCGCGGTCGAGTTCGCGTCGCCCGACCGGGCCGCGACCCGTTTCGAGATGGCCTTTCGCATGCCGCTGTCGGCGCCGGTCGGCGTCTTCGACGTGCCGGGCGCCTGGCTCGAGCGGGCCGCCGCCGACGTGCGGTCGGTGCGGCTCGCGGCCAGTCCCGCGCTGACGATGCGGGTCGAGCTCCCCCCCGGCCTGACCACCGTGGCGGCGGCCGACGGGGATGCGTCGTTCGAGACGCGTGCCTGGCGCGGGGAGGTGTCGCGGTCGGGGACCGCGGCGGACGCGGCCTCGCGGCCGGGCCCCGTGGTGGATGCGCCGGCCGCCGAGCCGCGGGTGCGACTGATCACGGAGCGGCGACAGCAGGCCCTCCGCGGACCGCTGCAGCAGCGGCAGTCGGTCGTGTTCGCCGCGGAACAGATCCGCCTCCACCTCGACGCCCGGCTCGACGCGGCCGCGCTGCCGCTCGTGACGTTGCCGCTCGACGTGCCCGCGGGCTGCGTGATCGACCGCGTCGTCCTGTCCGAGGAGGACGCGGTGCAGGCCGACGCCGCCGACCGCTCCGCGATCGACGTGCGTCTCGCGCGCCCGTCCGACAGCCGCGCCCTGCTCGTGATTCAGCGGCCGCGGGCCGGGAGGTTCCGCCTGGAGGTCGACGCGCGGCTGCCGGGACGGCCTCCAGCCCACGCGCCCCTGCCACGGCTGCGGGTGGCGTTCGCCGACGCGTCGCGGGCACGGATCGACTGGCGGACCGAGGACGGGCAGCAGGTCGCGATCACCGCCGGCGGCGAGACGGCGCCGGCCGCGACCGCGGGCCAGCTCGAGCTCGCCGCGGACGAATCCACCGCCGCCTACGCGCTCGAGCCGGCGGCCGCGCGGCCGCCGGACGACCGCCCGGACGTGGCGGAACCGGCGGCCGGCCCGGCGGGCGGTCCGCGCGAGGAGCGGGTGGAGCTCGCCGACGTCCGGCTCGCGGTGGACGCCCGGGGGGGCATGTGGGGCATCGCCTGCTTCGAGATGGTGGCGTCGGAGAAGACGCTGACGCTGCGGCTCCCCGGCGCCTGGCGGCTCTTCGACGTGTCCGTGGACGGCAAGCCGGTCGCGGGCCTCGCGCCCGCCGCGACGCCCCCCGACAGGTCCGACCGCGTCGGCGACACGTTCTGGGAGGTGCGGCTCCTCGACGCGGGCTGGCCGCGGAGCATCGTGGCGTTGTTCAAGGGCGAGCTCGGGCAGCGGGTCGTCGGCGGTGAACCGCTCGAACTCGTCCCCCCGTCGATCGTGGGCCTGCCGGCCCGCAAGGTGATCTGGACGCTCAAGCTTCCGCCGGGCGTGTCGCCGCGCATCGCGCCGCCGGCGCACCTCGTCGCCGGTGACTCGATCGCGGCGGAGCGGCGGGCCGCCAGGCAGCGTCTCGACGAGGACTTCGAGGGCGCGCTCGACCGCGCCGCGGGCACCGACCGTGTGCGGTTGCGGGCGTTCCTCCGGGCGCGTCGCGAGGGCACGATGCCGGTCGCCGACGAGGCCTGGAGCCGCACGCTCGCCGCCGCGGCTCCGCTGCGCATGGCCAGTCCGAGGTCGGTCGTCGTGGACGGGGCAGAGGCCGACTCCGCCGCGGTGCCGCTGGCGGTGCGGCTGGCGTGGGATTCCGACGCGACCCTGAAGGGCCGCGCGATCGCCACGGCCGCGTTGCTGGCGGGCGTGGTGCTGGTGCGGCTGGCGGCGCGCCGGCGGGCCGCCTGGCTCGCGCGGGCGGCGGAGCTCCTGCCGCTGGCGGCGCTGCCGGTGGGGCTCGCGTGGATGGCGTGGCTCGTGCCCGTCTGGCCCGGCGCGGCGATCCTCGCGGCGGGGGGGATCGCGATCGTGTCCGGCTGGCTGGCCTGGCTGCGGCCCGCCGTCGGGCACGGGCGCCGGCCCCCGGCCCGCGTCGGCGACGGCGACATCGCCATCGCCACGACACAGTTCGCGCCGACGAAGCGGGCCGGCGGCTGACCCCGGGGCGGCCCCGCGTCGCAATCCGGCGGTTCGTGATCGGCAGACGGTTCGACGGCGACCGAAAGACCGCTCGTCGCCGCGGAAAAGCGGTCTGGCTCCCGAGGGCGGGCCATCGCTAGTGTCCGCCCCGCCCGAGGGCCGACGGCGGCCCGCACACCCTGCGCACCGGGGGAAAACGCGACGGGTGTGGCGGTGCCTGCGGCAGGGAAGCCGCCGGCGAAGGAATGGATGCAACGGAGGCGCGACGGTATGCAGGTTGGACGCAGTGCCGGCGGGTGGAACCCGGGCCACCACCGGAAGAGCATGCTCGCCGGCCGTGAACCAGGCGCACGGGCGCACGTCCCCCGCGTCCCCGGGCGCCGCGGGCCCGTCACGTCATCGTCGTCGGCGCGCGGGGCGTCTGTCCGCGGCCCGCTCACGGTGCTCTGCTGCCTCTGGGCCCTCGTGCCCGCGGCGGATCTCCTGGCGGCGGGCCACCGCACCGCCAATTTCGTCGTGGAGGCGCCGACCGCGGCGCTCGCCCGGCGGATCGGCGACGCCGCCGAGCAATACCGTCACGATCTCGCGGTCGAATGGACCGGCGGCCCGCTGCCCCGCTGGAGCCGTCCCTGCCCGATCCACGCCCAGGTGGCCCCCAACTTGGGCGCCGGCGGCGCGACGAGCTTCGTCTTCGACAACGGCGAGGTGTTCAACTGGACGATGACCATCCAGGGGAGCGAGCAGCGGATTCTCGACTCGGTGCTGCCCCACGAGATCACCCACACGATCTTCGCGAGCCACTTCCGCCGGCCGCTGCCCCGCTGGGCCGACGAGGGCGCCTGCACGACGGTGGAGCACCCGGTGGAACGGGCCCGCCAGCACAGGCTGCTCATCGAGTTCCTGACGACGGGCCGCGGCATCGCCTTCCCGCAGATGTTCGCGATGCGGGAATACCCGGCCGACGTCCTGCCGCTCTACTCGCAGGGCTACTCGCTGGCCCGCTACCTCATCGAGCGCGGCGGCCGTCACAAGTACGTCGCCTTCGTCGGCGACGGCCTCACCGGCGACGACTGGTCGGGGTCGCTCCGCAAGCACTACGCGGTGTCGAGCGTGCCGCAGTTGCAGCACGAGTGGCTCGAGTGGGTGAAGCTCGGCTGTCCCGCCCCGCCGGCGAGCATCGCCCTCGCCGACGTGCGGCCGGCCGACCCGGCGCGGCAGCCACGCGGTCAAAGCCCCGATCCGGCGGCCCCGGCTCCGGCCCCGACCCCGGTGGCGGTGGCCTCAGCGTCGGGGCGTCGCTCGATTTACGCACTGCACGCGCGCCGGCTCGCCGGGGACCGCACGCCCGGACAGCCAACGGACGGCATCGCGGATCCCGTCGACCCCATGGCGCAGCTCGCCGAAGACATCGCCGCCCCGCGCGGTGGCGGTGGGCGATGAACCGGCCGCGGTTCGTCGGGCTCGTCGCCGCGCCCTTCACGCCGCTCCATGACGACGGCGGGATCGACGAGGGGCTGATCGAACGGCTCGCCGCGGGCCTCGCGGCCGACGGCGTGGCGGCCGCCTTCGTCTGCGGCACGACGGGCGAGGGACCTTCGCTCACGACGGCGGAGCGGAAGCGGGTGGCCGAACGCTGGGTGAAGGCGGCTCCGGCGGGCCTGCGGGTGGTCGTCCATGTCGGGCACGCCTGCGGCGCCGACTGCCGCGAACTGGCCGCCAACGCCGCGGCCATCGGGGCGGATGCGATCGCCTGCCTGGCGCCCTTTTTCTTCCGCCCGGCGACCGTCCGCGACCTCGTCGACTTCTGCCGGCCCGTGGCCGCGGCCGCCGAGGACCTGCCCTTCTACTACTATCACATCCCGTCGATGACGGGCGTCGCCTTCCCGATGGTCGACTTCCTCGGCGCGGCGGCCGGCACGATCCCGTCGCTGGCGGGCCTCAAGTACACGCACGACGACCTGCACGACCTGGGCCGCTGCGTGCGGTTCGAGGACGGCCGCTTCGACGTGCTCTTCGGCCGCGACGAGGCGCTGCTCGCGGGGCTCGCCTGCGGCGTGCAGGGGGCCATCGGCAGCACCTACAACTACATGGCGGGCGTCTACCACGAGCTCATCGCCGCCTTCCGCGCCGGCGACCTCGAGACGGCCCGCCGCCACCAGGCGGTCGCCGGCGACGTGATCGCCGTGATGCTCGCCCACGGCGGGCTGCCCGCGGGGAAGGCGATCATGGCGCTGCGGGGCTTCGACTGCGGCCCGGTGCGGCCGCCGCTCGTGACGCTCGACGCCGGCCGCGGCGCGAGCCTCGCGCGGGCGCTCGCGGCGGTCGGCTTTCCCTTTCCGCCGCGGTGACCGCCGGCCCCGGCAATCGCCCGCACGGCCGGGCGCCGGGCCGCCGCGCACGTCAGCCTCGCGGGCCGGTCAGGTGAGCGGGCCGGTCAGGGCCTCGCGCCGGTCACCAGCAGCGTGATGTGGTAGAAGACCGGCGCCGCGAAGCAGATCGAGTCGATCCGGTCGAGGACGCCGCCGTGGCCGACCACCAGCGTGCCGTAGTCCTTCACGCCCCGGTCGCGCTTGATCGCCGACATCGTCATGCCGCCGGCGAAGCCCATCGTCGCCACCACGAGGCCCGCCAGCGCCGCCTGCCAGGGCTGGAAGGGGGGCGCCGCCCACCACAGCGCGGCGGCCAAGAGCGCCGTGCTCGTGGCGCTGCCGAGCAGCCCCTCCCAGGTGCGGTTCGAGCTCACCGACGCCGCCACCAGCCGGCGGCCGAGCATCCGGCTCCAGACGTACTGCATGCAGTCGGCGAACTGCACCAGCAGAATGAGGAAGAACAGCAACCGGAAGTTCGCGCTGCGGCCCACCGTCTCCGAGCCCTCGATCGGCAGCTGGAGGAGGGCCGGCGCGAACGACAGGCAGTAGACGCAGACGACGAGCCCCGCCTGGATCTTGGCCGTGCGCTCGAGGAACCGCTTGTAGTCGCCCGCGAACGCCACGCGGGCGAGCACGAAGAGCGTGGCGTAGACCGGCAGGAAGACGCTGAAGATGTCGTAGCGGTCGAGCCCCACGAGCACGTAGTGGAGCGGCGTGAAGGCGAAGAACACCCAGAACAGGGCGCGGTGGTCGCCCTTCCGCGTCGGCGTCAGCGTGATGAACTCCCGCAGCGCCCAGAACGACACCAGGCCGAAGAGCACGACCGTGGCCGTCGTCCCCAGCCAGAAGGCGGCCGCCAGCACGGTGCAGAGGATCCACCAGCCGCGGATCCGCAGGTTGAACGTGCGGACCGCGGCGGGATCGAGCCCGCGGTCGGGGTGCCGCTTGAGAAACTGCCCCACGCCCGTGGCCGCGGTGAGCAGGGCCAGCACGCCGGTGATCAGGGCGATGGTGCGCAGGTCGTTCATGGCGGTCGGGCGGCCCCGGTCATTCCTTGAGCGCGAGCACCGCCCGCCGCGCCCGGTCCAGGAAGTCGAGCTTCGCCTCGCCGCGCTCGAGCCACATCGGGGGGCCGAAGCTGATGCACGAGAGCAGGGGCACCGGCAGGAACTCGCCGCGCGGGAGCACGCGGTTGAGGTTGTCGATGTGCACGGGGATGAGCTCGATGTCGGGCCGCTTCTTCGCCAGGTAGTAGAGACCGCTCTTGAACTCCCCGATCTCGCCGCTGACGCTGCGGCTCCCTTCCGGGAAGACGATCAGCGAGTGCGACGTGCCCGCCTCCCGCAGCATCAGGTCGACCGGGCTCTGGTGCACCTTGATGTCGGTGCGGTCGATGAGGATGGCGTCGAAGACCTCCTGGGCCAGCCAGCGGCGGACCAGCCCGCGCGACCAGTAGTCCTTGGCGGCCACCGGCCGCGTCACCTCGCGCACCGGCTGCGGCAGCGACGACCAGACGACCAGCGCGTCGAGGTGGCTCGTGTGGTTGGCGAAATAGATCCGCTGGCAGGTGTCGGGCTGGCTGGCGATCCAGCGCACGCTCGCGCCGGCGAGCACCCGGGCCAGGGCCGCCAGCGACCACCCCGCGGCCCGGCACACCGGCGAGCGGACGGGCTTCTCGACGGCCGCGACGGCGGCGAGCGGCGGCTCGGTGAGGCGGGCGGGGGAAAGCATGCTGGCATCTTCGGCGGGGGGCGGGCGTCCGGTCAATCGTTCAGCCCGCGCCGCGCGGGGCCCCGCCCTGGCCGGCGGTGGCGGGCACGAACGGATTGTGCCGCCGCTCGTGCCCCACCGTCGTGGCCGGTCCGTGGCCGGGCAGGATCACCGTGTCGTCGGGCAGCGCGTAGAGGTGGCGGCGGATGCCGGCCGCGAGCGCGGCGAAATCGCCGTCGGGGAAGTCGGTGCGGCCGATGCCCTCGAGGAAGAGCACGTCGCCGCCGAAGACGAGCCGCGGCGAGATCCCGTCGACCCGGTAGACGACGTGGCCGCTCGAGTGCCCGGGGATCGCGAGCACGGTGAGCGCGAATCCGGCCAGGTCGAGCGACTCGCCGTCGGCGAGCAGACGGTCGGCCGGCGGGCTCACCAGGTTGAAGCCGAACGCCCCGGACAGGTTGCCCGCCGGGTCGGTGAGCTTCGCCGCGTCGCCCCGGCCGACGAGGATCGGCAGCCCGGGCCAGCGGGCCTTGAGGGCGGCGTTGCCGGCGATGTGGTCGGAGTGGCCGTGGGTGAGGAGGATCGCCCGCGGCTCGAGCCCGTGGGACTCGATCCACTCGATCACCGCCCCGGGCTCGAAGCCGGGATCGACGACCAGGCAGCCCGAGTCGCCGCGGCGGGACGCGACGAACGTGTTCTCTGCGAACGGCGCCGATTCGATGCAGCCGAGCAGCAGGTCGGCCGAGTCGGCGAGCGTTTCGGCGTGGGCCATGGGCGGGTGTGGCGAAGCGGTGGCGGCGGGGACGCAGCCGGGGAGCGAGGCGGGGCGGGGCAGGGGGGCGGCGACGGCGGCCGCCCCGTCGCGGACGAGGGTTCGCCGCAGTCCGAGCATGGTGTGGGCTGATGCACCGGGCAAGCGGCCCCCGCGGACCGGCCAAAAACCGGGAGAAATGGCATGGTGGCCCATCCGGGTGGTCGTTAGACTCCCCCCGCCTCGTCCCCGGTGCGACATCGCCCGGAGGCCGAAGCAGATCACCAGACCGCAGACCGCAGACCCCGGCTCACGGCTCACGGCACTCGGCACTCGGCATGCCCATGGAGGACGAGATGGCTCGCTCGGCACACATTCGTTCCATCGTCGCGACCCGCGCGAGCGGCGCATGGCTGCAGAGCCTGTTCGTCGCCGTCCTGCTCCTGCCGCTCGGCGCCGCCCGCGGCCAGCTGCCCGCCGACGCCACGCAGCCGGCCCCGCAGCAGGCGGCCGATCCCGCCGCCGGCCCGGGGCTCGTCCCCAACGGCGGCCTCTCCACGACCAACGCCAACTCCGGCGTCGCGACCGCGGCCACCGGGGTGCATCCGCTCGTGCCGGCGCTCGAACTGGCCCAGCAGGGCCTGACCAAGATGGCCGGCACCATCCACGACTACTCCTGCACGGTCGTCAAGCGGGAGCGGATCGACGGCAAGCTCGGCGAGCATGAGTACATGTTCGCGAAGATCCGCCAGCGGCCCTTCAGCGTCTACCTCTACTTTCTCGGTCCCGACTCGGTGAAGGGGCAGGAGGTGCTCTACGTCGCCGGCGCCAACGACGGCAACATGCTGGCCCACGCCGGCAGCGGCGTGCGGGCCATGGTGGGCACCGTGTCGCTCAAGCCGCAGAGCATGCTCGCCATGCAGGGCAACCGCTATCCGGTCACCGAGATCGGCATGGAGAACCTCGCCCGGCGGCTCGTCGAGGTGGCCGAGCACGACAAGCAGTTCGGCGAGTGCGATGTGAACTTCTACCCCAACGCCAAGGTCAACGGCCGCATCTGCACCTGCGTGCAGGTGGTGCACCCGGTGCCGCGGCGGAACTTCCGCTTCCACCTCGCCCGCGTGTTCATCGACGACGAGCTGACGCTTCCCATCCGCTACGAGGCCTACGACTGGCCGCAGGAGGCCGGCGGTGCGCCGGTGCTGATGGAGGAGTACACCTACATGAACGTGAAGATCAACAACGGCTTCACCGACGCCGACTTCGATCCGAAGAACACGGCGTACAAGTTCGGCGCGAAGTGATCGCCGGATCCGGCTCATGCGGCCGCCCCTGCCGCGTCGCCCCGACGTTCGCCGCATGCCGACGCACCTGACGCGGGCTCGGGGCCGCCCGTGCCCTCTCGCTCGGACGTTCGCCGTATTCCCAGGCACCTGACGCGGGCTCGGGGTCGCCCGTGCCCTCTCGCTCGGACGTTCGCTGCGGCCATCCTGGCCTCCGCTCACTCGAAGCCGGCTGCGTTCCGCCATCCTGGCTCCACTTGCCGCCTACGCCGGCTCGAGGGCAC
>Ga0209189_1000911_pt1 | contig 22879 bp, 20 predicted proteins | sample C_130820_EF_Meta_FD_187308 | JGI IMG/M metagenome (GOLD analysis project Ga0209189, IMG submission 187308) | Freshwater microbial communities from Lake Croche, Canada to study carbon cycling - C_130820_EF_MetaG (SPAdes) (version 3) | ecosystem: Environmental > Aquatic > Freshwater > Lake... | reverse complement strand
AAATGCCGAGGGTCAGATATTTGTCTTTTTCATCCTCACGGTCGCCGCTGCAGAGGCGGCAATCGGACTGGCCATTTTGGTTGTTCTCTTTAGAACTCTGAAGACGGTCGAGGTTGAGAAGCTCGACGGTCTGAGGGGCTGACCGATGATGAACCTCTACCTCTTGGCAGCGCTCGCCCCTCTCGCTGGGGCGATTATTGCTGGCCTATTCGGGCAAAGCATTGGACGCAAGGGCAGTCATCGCGTGACCATTCTGGGCGTTGCGATCTCGTTTGTCTCATCCGTTGTGATTCTGCTCGATGTGTTGGACGGACGCCTGTTCAACGGACCGGTCTATACCTGGGCCACAGTAGGTGGGCTCGTCATGCAGGTGGGCTTTCTCATTGACAGCCTGTCGGCCACCATGATGGTCGTCGTGACCTTTGTCTCGCTAATGGTTCACGTTTACACCATTGGATACATGGAAGAAGACGATGGCTACCAACGCTTCTTCAGTTACATCTCTCTGTTTACCTTCAGCATGCTCATGCTTGTAATGAGCAACAACTTTCTTCAGCTCTTTTTTGGCTGGGAGGCTGTAGGGCTGGTGTCTTACCTGCTCATTGGTTTCTGGTTCAAGCGGCCGACGGCCATCTACGCAAATATGAAGGCGTTCTTGGTGAATCGGGTCGGAGACTTTGGCTTCATCCTCGGCATCGGACTGTTGATGTCTGCCACCTCAAGCCTTGATTTTGGTGTGGCCTTTCAGATGGGTCCCGCCCTGGCGAGCAGGTCCATAGAGCTCTATCCGGGCGTCTCGGTGTCCTTCCTGTCGCTGGCCTGTATTTGTCTATTCATTGGCGCAATGGGAAAGTCGGCACAGTTTCCTCTGCACGTGTGGCTGCCCGACTCGATGGAGGGCCCCACCCCCATCTCGGCACTCATTCATGCGGCCACCATGGTCACCGCCGGCATCTTTATGGTGGCTCGCATGTCACCCCTCTTTGAGCTCTCCGAGAGCGCACTCACCTTTGTCATGGTCGTTGGCTCTATCACGGCGCTCTTTATGGGTCTTTTGGGCGTTGTTCAAAACGACATCAAGCGCGTTGTGGCGTACTCCACGCTCTCTCAACTTGGATATATGACCGTCGCGCTGGGTGCCTCGGCCTACTCCGTCGCAATCTTTCATCTTGTGACTCATGCCTTTTTCAAGGCGCTGCTCTTCCTCGCTGCAGGTTCGGTGATCATGGGCATGCACCATGAGCAAGACATGAGGCGCATGGGCGGCCTGTGGCGGAAGATGCCTCTCACCTATGCCGTCTCCCTGCTTGGGTCACTCGCTCTTATCGGTGCTCCGTTCTTCTCAGGTTTCTATTCCAAAGACATGATCATCGAGGCGGTGGGGTCGTCGTCTTTGGGCGTCGCCCAGACCGTGCACACCATGCTGTTGATTGGCGTATTCATCACCGCCTTTTATAGCTTCCGACTCTTCTTCCTCGTCTTTCACGGCAAGCCCCGTTACGACGCTGATCACGAACCACACGAGTCTCCCTGGGTTGTCACTGCTCCTCTGCTTGCGCTCGCCGTGCCTTCAGTGGCCTTGGGGGGCCTTGTGATTCAGCCCTTCCTCTTTGGCAACTTCTTTTCTTCAGCGATTGTGGTGAATCCTCAGCACGCGGCTATGACTCACCTCGCGGAACACTTTCACGGTGCGCTCGCCCTGGGCCTCCACAGCGTTCAGACCATGCCGTTCTGGCTCGCTCTGAGCGGCGTCGTCTTGGCCTTTGTGCTCTATATTGTTGTGCCGTCGGTGCCCGGTCGTATCCGTTCGGCATTCTCAGTTCTGCATCGGATTCTCGATCAGAAGTACTACCTTGACCGCTTAAACGAGTGGTTCTTTGCGGGCGGCGCGAGGGCGGTCGGCCGTGGTCTGTGGCAGCGAGGGGATCAGACGCTGATCGATGGCTTCTTTGTAAACGGATCCGCAAGAGCGGTGGCTGGGGTGGCATCGCTCCTGCGCCTAGGCCAGACAGGATTCCTCTATCACTACGCCGTGGCCATGATTCTCGGGGTGGCTCTGCTGCTCTGGTGGTTTGCCCCACTCGTTCGGAACGCGCTGCCCTCATGATGATTCTGGCAAACATTCCCTGGCTCTCAATTTCGATCTGGCTGCCCATCTTCGCGGGCGTTGCGCTGATTGTTTGGGGCGGTGCTCGACGTTCAGCAGCCGAAATGCAGATCATTCGATGGCTCGCGCTTGCCGCTGCAATTCTCGGCTTTCTTGTGACGCTCCCAGTCATCGGTCAGTTTGTTGCAACTCATCACGGCTTTCAGTTCGTTGAGAAGGCAGCGTGGATCGACCGGTTCGCGGTTCAGTATCTCTTGGGAGTAGACGGCATCTCGGTGTGGTTTGTGCCCCTTACAGCGCTCATCACGGTCTTTGTCGTGGTTGCGGGCTGGGAGGTCATTGAAGATCGGGTTGCCCAGTACCTTGGCGCTTTTCTCATCCTCTCTGGCCTGATGGTCGGTGTGTTTTGTGCGCTCGATGGGCTCCTGTTCTATTTCTTCTTCGAGGCCACACTCATTCCGATGTACATCATTATTGGTGTCTGGGGCGGTCCGAGACGTGTCTATGCAGCCTTCAAGTTCTTTCTCTATACCCTGCTGGGTTCGCTTCTCACCCTGGTTGCTATTGTTTACCTCTACGTCCAGAGCGGCAGCTTTGAGGTGTTGTCCTGGCATCTCTTGCCACTAACCATGCGGGAGCAGACGCTCATCTTTGGTGCCTTCCTCATTGCCTTCGCAGTGAAGGTGCCCATGTGGCCGGTGCACACTTGGCTTCCGGATGCACACGTTGAGGCACCGACTGGGGGCTCGGTGGTGTTGGCTGCCATCATGCTCAAGCTCGGGGCCTACGGATTTCTTCGATTCTCTCTTCCCATCGCGCCTGATGCGTCGCAAGACTTGGCCCCGATCATGATCGCACTCTCTCTCGTGGCCGTGATTTACATCGGCTTGGTGGCGCTGGTCCAAGAGGATATGAAGAAGCTCGTCGCTTACTCATCGGTCGCTCACATGGGATTTGTGACTCTCGGCTTTTTCCTGTTCTCTCCTCTTGGACTCGAGGGTGGCATCGTCCAGATGATTTCGCATGGATTTGTCTCTGGAGCCATGTTCCTCTGTATCGGAGTGCTCTACGACCGTGTGCACTCGCGTGCGATCTCGGACTACGGTGGCGTGGTAAACCGCATGCCCCGATTCGCAGCGTTTTTCGTTCTTTTTTCGATGGCCAATGCCGGACTCCCGGCAACAAGTGGGTTTGTGGGCGAATTTATGGTGATCTTGGCTGCAGTAAGCGAGCAGTTTTGGCTGGGACTTGGGGCGGCCACAGCGCTCATACTGGGTGCAGCCTACACGCTCTGGATGGTTAAGCGGGTCATCTTTGGTGAGGTGGCCAACGAAAGGGTGGCACAGCTCTCCGACGTTTCGGCCCGAGAGTTTTGGATGCTCATGGCAATGGCCCTGTTGGTGCTGTTCATGGGACTCTGGCCCGCTCCATTCACAAACCTCATGACCACCGCGTCCGAGGACCTACTCAGGCACGTGTCGGTTACCAAGATTCCGCAAGTGGGTGCACCGCGATGACCCTCGAATCTCTGAACCTTATGTCTGTGGCGCCTGAGCTTGCGCTTTTTGCTTTGGTCGTTCTGGTCATGCTCATCGAGATCGTGACGCGCTCTCAGGCGAAGTCATTGGTTCATATGGTCTCGGTTGCTGGCCTCCTGACGCTGAGTTTGTGGCTTCTACAAGAGGCCGCCTTTGTTGTTCCCTCGGTCGGCATGAATGGCATGGTGGTTGTCGACCTGATGGGCCATCTCTTGAAGTCGGGTGCGTCACTCACGACTGCCGTGGCGCTGATCTATTGTCGTCGGTCACTTGAGCATGAGGGCATGGGATTCGGGGAGTTCCATCTCTTTGCCCTGTTCTCGTTGTTGGGTGGCTTCGTGATGATTTCTGCAAACCACCTGTTGGTGGTTTACCTTGGCATCGAACTTCTCACCCTATCGCTCTACGCAGCGGTTGCCTTGCGGAGAGACAGCGCAATATCGACCGAAGCAGCCATGAAGTACTTCGTCCTTGGAGCGCTTGCTTCTGGCTTTCTGCTCTACGGCATGTCCATGCTTTATGGCGCCACAGGCTCTCTTGAGATTCCCATCATTCAGGACAAGCTCTCCATGGGTCGCGCCGATCGACTCGTTGTGGTCTTTGGCGCAGTCTTTCTCGTAGCAGGGCTCGCTTTCAAGCTCGGTGTGGTTCCCTTCCACATGTGGGTTCCTGACGTGTATCAAGGTGCGCCCACTGCCACAACGCTACTCATTGGCGCTGCTCCAAAATTTGCCGCATTCGCAGTTCTGATTCGCCTGTTGGTCTCGGGCCTCATTGGTGTAGCCATCGACTGGCAACAGATGCTGCTCGTGCTCTGCGTGCTCTCCCTGGTTGTTGGCAATCTGGTAGCCATCATGCAGACCAATGTAAAACGCATCCTGGCTTACTCCACCATTGCGCACATGGGCTTTATGCTCTTGGCCATCTCGTCTGGCGTTCTTGGGGAGCAGGTGGATGGCGCGGTGAATGCCTATGCGGCATCCATGTTTTACATTGTGACCTATGCACTGACTGCACTTGGAAGTTTTGGCGTCATCTTGCTTGCATCTGAGAAGGGCGTTCCTTTTGAGACGCTCGATGACTTCAAGGGGCTCGCGAAAACCAGACCCGAGTTGTCTTGGATCATGCTCATTCTCGTCTTTTCACTGGCGGGCATTCCCCCGATGGTGGGCTTCTCCGCCAAGCTCGCGGTATTGGAATCAGCGGTCTCGGCCGGCTATCTTGAGCTTGCGGTGTTTGCCGTTATGGCTAGCTTGGTTGGAGCATTCTTCTACCTGCGCATTGTGAAGACCATGTTTTTTGACGAGCCCCTCAGCCCCCCACCGAGCACCCCTCTTTGTGGGATTCAGCGGTCGGTTTTATCGGCCAACGCGCTTGCCGTTCTCCTGCTTGGCATTCTCCCTGGCCCCCTTATGGCCTGGTGCGTTGCCGCGATTCGACTCTCCCTGTCTTCATGAATGTATCCGGGGCCGCTGTGCTCTGGCTGGCCATTGGGCTGTTCCTTGCTAATCTGCCCTTTTTTTCCAGCCGCCGTTTTGGACTTGTCAAGAGTGCGCACAAGTCGATTTGGTTCCGACTCCTGGAGTGGCTGGCGGGCTACGTGCTCACCGTCCTGGTGGGTTTCTTGCTCGAGGACAGCGTGGGAAGCGTGAAGTCACAGACTTGGAACTTCTACGCCATGACTCTGCTGCTTTTTGTGGTGATGGCCTATCCCGGATTCGTTTTCCGATATCTTCGCCGCTCCAGGCCGTCCGATTAACCGTCTCCTGATGGACGTGCGCCCCCCAAAAGCCGGCAATGAGCCGGCACCTCACTTGGATGAGCCTCGCTCCTCGGGTGCCTTGGTGTACGACGGGCGACTGCTGAAGATTTATCGGGATGAGGCGATTGCACCGGACGGGGTTCAGTGCGTGCGGGAGTTTACGCTTCACCCTGGCGCGGCTGCTATTGTCCCGCTGTTCGAGGACGGCTCGCTCTTGCTTGAGCGCCAGTGGAGGTATCCGCTCAACCGAAGCTTTCTGGAGTTTCCGGCCGGTAAGTTGGATCCGGGAGAGACGCCCCTTCAGACGGCTCAGAGGGAGCTTCGGGAAGAGACAGGCTACCGGGCGAATCGTTGGGCTGAGTTGGGACCCATGCACCCGGTCATCTCTTACTCAACGGAAGTGATTCACATTTTTTTGGCCACGGACCTCTCCCTGGGCGAGACTGCGCGGGACGAGGGAGAGGTGATCGATCTCGTCCGCATGTCAGTTGCCGACTTTTTTGTGCTTGTGGAGTCGGGGCAGGTGAGCGATGCCAAGACGCTCGCAGCGGCCTTTTGGCTTGCTCGAATTCGTTCGGGGGACTATCGCCCCCAATGGATGCTCTCCCAGAGCGTCTGAGCCTTCAGGCCGTTGGAGCCATCACCCACGATTTCATGCAGACTCCGGTCATGATCTCTTTGTCGATGCATCGTCTGCTCTCTATGTGGCTGAGTGCGTCCTTGTCACTCTTTATTGTCGACGCACTCTTTGACTCACTCTGGTTCGACGGTCTGCCCAGCCTCTTCCTGGCCAGCGCGGTACTGACCCTTGCGAACATCACGCTCAAGCCGATCCTGATGCTCTTGAGCCTGCCATTTATTGCGCTCACGATGGGCCTGGCGATCCCCCTCATCAACGGGTTTGTACTCTTTTTCGTTGCCGAATTGCTCGATGGTTTCCATCTCTCGGGATACTGGATGGCTGTTCTGGCCGCCCTCGCATTCTCATTCGTGAATACCCTAGTCTCAATCGCAACAGGTCGCTCTCGCGTCATGATTCGAAGGTCCGGAGGGGAAGGTGGCGGTGGGGGTGTTTTCGGCGCCCGCCCGACACAACGCCCTCCTCGGGCTCGCAGCGACGAGGTCATTGATGTTGATGCCACGGAAAAAGATGAGCCAAAGAAATGAATCCCGTTGAGGAGTTTAAGGCGCGGGCGCTTGCCGATGGCTTTACGGAGCTTGTTTTTAGGGAGTGGGAGCCCAACCGCATTGTGACTGAGCACAGACATTCGTTTGTTTTGCGCGCTTTGGTTACCCGCGGGTCGATGCTCCTGACTGTCGATGGAGCAGGTCGCCACCTTATGCCGGGGGACGAATTTTCTTTGTTGCGAGATGTCTTGCATGCCGAGCATTACGGTTCGCAGGGCGCTGATTACTGGGTAGCAAGACGCTAGCCCACAAGAGGGAGGGTCTTAGAGTGAGGCACGACCATGATTTTCAGGAGACCCACGAGTGGCGGGAGGCCTTTCTCGCTGTGCTCGAGCAGGCCGGACCCGATCGAGCTCGCTTTCTTCTGAATGAGCTGACGGCGCTTGCACAGTCTCGTCACCTTCAGTGGCGACCCTCGGCAGTCACGCCCTATGTGAATACGGTCTCCGTGGAGGATGAACCTGCCTATCCGGGTGACCTTGAGCTGGAGGAGCGTATTGCCTCCATTCTGAGATGGAATGCGCTTGCGATGGTCGTTCGGGCCAATCGTCTTGCCTCTGAGTTGGGGGGGCATATTGCGAGCTACGCGAGCGCAGCAGATTTATTCGAGGTGGGCTTTAACCACTTCTGGAGGGGCCCAGAGGCCCGCCACGACAGCGGGATGCGGGGCGATGATCTTGTGTTCATGCAGGCTCACAGTGCCCCGGGCATCTACGCGCGGGCCTATCTGGAGGGTCGCCTGCAGGAGCGCGACCTCTGCTTTTATCGTCGAGAGATTGTGGCCCGCTTAGAGGGAGCTCAGGGGCTCTCGAGTTATCCGCACCCGTATCTCATGCCCGACTTTTGGCAGTTTCCCACTGCTTCGATGGGGCTTGGCCCCGTGCAGTCCATTTATCAGGCTCGCTTCATGCGCTACCTCACCCACAGAGGACTTCTCAACTGTGAGGGTCGCAGGGTCTGGGGCATTTTTGGCGACGGGGAGATGGACGAACCAGAGAGTATGAGCGCCCTTACTCTGGCAGCCAGAGAAGGCCTCGATAACCTCACCTGGGTTATTAACTGCAACCTTCAACGCCTTGATGGCCCGGTAAGAGGCAACGGTCGGATTATCGACGAGCTCGAAACGCTCTTTACGGGGGCGGGATGGAATGTGGTGAAGCTGATCTGGGGCAGCGACTGGGACGGTCTTTTTGCTCGCGATAAGGATGGCGCACTGGTTCAGGCTCTGGGCAATACGGTTGACGGGCAGATGCAGACCTTCGCCGCGAAGGATGGCCGCTACAACCGAGAGAACTTTTTTGGTCAGAGCCCCCAACTGGCCGCGCTGGTTCAGGGGCTTACCGACGAGCAGATTGATCGGCTCAAGCGGGGCGGCCACGATATGGTCAAGATCTACTCGGCTTATGCAGCCGCAGTCTCGCATCGAGGCCAGCCCACCGTTGTGCTCGCGCACACGAAGAAGGGTTACGGGATGGGCTCGGCCGGTCAGGGCCGGATGACCACTCATAGCCAAAAAAAGCTCGAAGACGACGATCTCTTGGCATTTCGAGATCGCTTCCGACTCCCCCTCTCTGACGAACAGGTCCTCAACCTCTCCTTTTTTAAACCTTCGGAGGATAGTCCCGAGCAGCAGTATCTGAGATCTCGCCGAGAGGCGCTTGGCGGCAGCCTTCCACAGCGACGTTCAAAGTGTCAGCCGATCGTTGCCCCCGGGCTTGAGACCTACGGCGACTTCGCACTGAAGGCGGAGGGTAAGGAGATGAGCACCACCATGGCATTTGTCCGGCTGCTCGGTGGGCTTTTGAAGGACCCTCGACTTGGTCCGCGAGTGGTTCCCATTGTGGCCGATGAGGCCAGAACCTTCGGAATGGCCAACCTGTTTAAGCAGGTCGGAATTTATTCGAGCGTGGGTCAGCGATATTCGCCCGAGGACATCGGTTCGGTTCTGAGCTATCGAGAGGCCAGAGATGGTCAGATTTTGGAGGAGGGGATCAGTGAGGCCGGCGCGATTTCGAGTTGGATTGCGGCCGCGACGAGCTATGCTGTCCACGGGCAGGCGATGCTCCCCTTTTACATCTTCTACTCCATCTTTGGCTTTCAACGAGTGGGAGACCTGATCTGGGCGGCAGCCGATCAAAATCCCCGCGGCTTTTTGCTTGGCGCCACGTCTGGGCGAACCACTTTAGGCGGGGAAGGGCTGCAGCACCAGGATGGCTCGAGCCTCGTCTGGGCATCTACGGTTCCGAATTGTCAGTCCTACGATCCTGCGTTTGCCGGCGAGTTGGCCGTCATCATCGACGAGGGCGTTCGACTCATGGTGCAAGAGCAACGAAATGTCTTTTTCTACGTGACGATGACCAATGCGAATTACGCGCACCCCACAGTAGACGCCTCGCCCGAGTGGCGCAGCGCCGTTCTCAAGGGTGCATCGCTCTTTCAAACGTTTGGCAAGGGCGGCAAAGACCTCACTCTTCTCGCCTCTGGCGCGGTCATGACTGAGGCCCAGGCAGCCTCAGAGCGCCTGGCGAGCGAGGGCTACACGGTGCATCTGGTGAGCGTGACGAGCTACACCCAGCTAGCTCGGGATGCGGAGGTGTCCCGGTCTTCTGGTGCGCTGCAGTCGAGTCACCTCCATGCTTTGCTTGCGAGGACCAAAGGACCTCTCGTAGCACTGAGCGACTATGTTCGACTGTTACCAGAGCAGATTCGTGCCTACCTTCCAGAGGGCCGTTCACTCTCAGTGCTGGGAACGGACGGATTTGGGTGTAGCGATAGTCGTGCCGCTCTTCGTAGGCACTTTGGCGTGGATGCGCAGGCGATTGTCTCTTTGGTCCGAGGAGGGCTCCCCCAGTGAGCCTCTATTTAAAGCTGCAGCAGCGTGAGGCATCCGGAAACCCCATTCGGGTGGCCCTCATTGGCGCCGGAAAGTTCGGGTCAATGTATCTCTCCCAGGTTCCTCGAACGCCGGGTGTTCATCTTGTTGCGATTGCCGACCTGTCCCCGGACCTTGCGAGGCAGAATCTTGCGCGAGTGGGTTGGTCCCGCGAGCAGACCGAGGCCACATCCATTGAACAAGCCATCAAGCAGCGCCGAACATTCTTAACTGATGACTGGGAGCGCGTGGTACAGCACCCCGCCATTGACGTCGTCGTGGAATGCACGGGCCATCCGATTGCCGCTGTGGATCATATTCTCTCTGCCTTTAATCACGGCAAGCACGTGGTGAACGTCACCGTGGAGGCAGATGCATTTTGTGGGCCATTGCTTTCAAAACGCGCAGCAGAAGCTGGCGTGGTCTATTCGCTCGCATTTGGTGATCAGCCTGCACTGATCTGCGATCTGGTGGACTGGGCGAGAACATGCGGTTTTCCCGTTGTGGCTGCGGGTCGGGGGCATAAGTGGTTGCCTCACTATGCTCAGTCAACGCCGGAGACGGTCTGGGGCTACTACGGTCTCACCCCAGAGCAGGCCTCTCGCGGTGGCCTCAATCCAAAGATGTTCAACAGTTTTCTTGACGGATCCAAACCTTCGATTGAGTCCACAGCGGTGGCCAATGCGACCGGACTTGGTGTGCCAAGTGATGGCCTTTCCTATCCTCCTGCAAGCATCTCAGACATCCCTTTCGTGACACGACCCCGCGCGGAGGGCGGCGTCTTGGAGCGCAAGGGTATGGTGGAGGTGATCTCATCTCTTGAGCGTGACGGGCGGATCATCCCCTACGATATTCGTATGGGCGTCTGGGTGACGGTGGAGGCCGACACCGATTACATCAAGAATTGTTTTGAGGAGTACAACGCTCACACGGACCCATCCGGCCGTTACTTCACGCTCTACAAGCGCTGGCATCTGATTGGCTTGGAGGTGGGCCAGTCCGTGGCGAGCGTTGCCCTTCGTGGGGAGCCAACTGGCGTGGCGCGGGGATGGGTGGCCGACGTTGTCGCAACAGCAAAGCGTGATCTCAAGCCCGGAGAGGTTCTTGATGGTGAGGGCGGCTATACGGTCTGGGGGAAGCTCTTGCCTGCGGAGACCTCAAGAGCGCTCAATGGTCTTCCGCTGGGATTGGCGCATGGAATCGTTCTGACCCGCCCAGTGGCTGCCGGTCAGTCCCTCAGCTGGGATGATGTGAAAAGGGTGGACTCGCACGCTGTTCGTCTGCGCGAGGAGATGCTTGGCGGCTAGCGCTTAGGCCTGCTCGGGCCAGCGCAGGGGGGAGCCTCTCCTGGCCATCATCACGAGGTCCTCCGGTGTGTCGACATCCAGCCGGTAGCTCTCATCGACTGTCATCCATCGATGCACAAGAGCGGGGTTCTCGTTCTGCCAGTCTTTGCCCCCGTAGGGGGCGGGCTTCTCGAGAATCTGTTCAATGGCCTGTGCGTCGAGGACAACCGGATTTCCTGGCGCTTCGCCCACCCAGGGCACAACGCAGCGCGCTCCGGGGGGCCGCATTAAATAGGCGCGAAGCAACGCATGGATCTCGTGTTCCCCGATCAGAGGCTGATCTCCGAGGCAGATGAGCAAGGCACCGATGTGGCCTCGCAGATGTTCGAGCCCCGCACGAAGGGAGTCTTGCTGATGGAGCCTGCGGGGGTCAGCGTGAACGACGCGATGAGGAAGTCCTTGTAGTGCATTCGAGATGGGCACATGGTGATGGCCAAGCACGACAGTGGGGCAGGCAATCCCATTTTTATGGATGGCCTTGACCAGGCGCACGATCAGCGATTCCCCGTTTAACTGGAGCAGGGGTTTGGGCCGATTGCCCATTCGTGAGCCGATTCCCGCGGCCAGAATGAGGGCGCCCAGTGGCTTAGGGATCAATGCGACCCTTCTCCGAGAGGGTTTTGGCGTAGGCGACCTCAAGATCTCGGGGTAACGTCACTCCGTTTTTCACCGCTAGAACCTCTGACATGATGCTCACAGCAATCTCAGCAGGGGTCTTGCTACCGATGAAGATGCCGACTGGCCCCCGGAGCCGTTCAAGAGCGTGCTCCGTGTACCCAAAGTGCTCGATGAGTCGGCCCTTGCGACTTGCGTGGTTTCGACGCGATCCGATGGCTCCAACGTAGAAGGCTTCTGTCGTGAGTGCCTCCATAAGAGCGAGGTCGTCCATCTTCGGGTCGTGGGTGAGGGCGATCACACAGCTTCGACGGTCCGCTCCAAAGGCTTTGACCACATCATCGGGCCACTGCGTCAAGACAGGAACGTCGGAGAGGCCCCAGCCGTAGCGATACTCTGGCCGGGGCTCGCACACAGTGACCTGAAATCCGCAAAAACGAGCCATGGAGGCCAGATACTCGGCCATCTGTCCGGCGCCAATGAGAAGCATGCGATAGCCGGGGCCGAAGCAACTGGTCAGGTGTGAGTCTGTCAGCGTGAGGGCGGCTGGAGCCGAGGTCGGCGAGAGTCCGACCTCACCCGTTTGCAGGCACAGGCTTCGAAGCACGAGGCGCCCCCGACTCAGCTCGTCAAGAAGCGCCTTGAGCCTTTCTGCGTCTGGATTGAACTCCAGGACGAGTTCCAGCGTTCCACCGCAGGGAAGTCCAAACCGATGCGCCTCCTCAGCGCTGACGCCATACTGAACAGAGCGCGGTGCTTCTGGGGGTAAGGCAGGGTTCTCTCTCTGAGCATTCCCGCTGTAGCGACGAATGAGATCATCTTCAATGCAGCCACCCGATACAGAGCCCACCACAGAGCCAGACTCGTGCAGAGCCATGATGGAGCCGAGTGGCCGGGGAGAGGAGCCCCAGGTTCGAGTGACCGTGGCGAGCACGGCCGACTCACCCCGAGATCGCCATTCATAGAGTGTCTTGAGTACAAGGATGTCGAGGTTCTCCATTGATCTCAGTCCGGCAAGGTGAGGAGTTCCTCCCACCGTGCCATGGCGGTTTCAATGTCCTGCTCTTGCTTGAGCAAGGCTTGTTGGAGGCTGGCAACTCTCGGTGGGTCTTGCTTATAGAGGTTGGGGTCAGCAAGCTCTCTTTGTAACGATGAGAGCGTTTGCTCCATCGCTTCAATCTTGAGTGGGAGGTCATCCCTCTCTCGCCTTTCTTTGCTGCTTAGGCGCCGAGGGCGATCGCGCAGGCGACTCGCTTTGTCTTTTCCCCCCGCGGAGGAGCTTTGGCTTGATCTGGGCTGAACGGGGGCCGGTTTGGTCGCGGTGCTGCGCGCTTTTTGGGTGAGGTAGTCGTCGTAACCACCCTCGTACTCTCTCCAGTTGCCCTCACCCTCGTAAGCCAGAATGCTGGTAACGACGTGGTCAAGGAAGGTGCGATCGTGACTGACGAGAAAGACTGTTCCAGCGTATTCCTGCAGGAGATGCTCAAGCAGTTCCAGCGTTTCGATGTCAAGGTCATTGGTTGGTTCATCCAAGACGAGAATGTTCGCTGGGCGGGCAAACAATCTGGCCAGGAGCAACCGATTTCGCTCCCCGCCCGAGAGTGTCTTGACCGGTGACGAGGCCCGCTCGGGCGGGAAGAGAAAATCCGAAAGATAGCTCTTTACATGCTTTCGGGATCCACCAATTTCAATCCATTCGCTGCCCGGACTGATAGTGTCTTCTAGGGTTGACTCGAGTGAAAGGCCCTCTCTCATCTGATCAAAGTAAGCAATCTGAATCTTTGTGCCGAGTGTGAGCGAGCCGCTGTGAGGGGCGAGCTTTCCAAGAATGAGTTTCAGGAGGGTGGTCTTACCGGCACCGTTAGGGCCAATGACTCCGATCTTGTCTCCCCGCAAAATTGTGGCCGTGAAATTCCTGACAATCACCTGCTCCCCAAAGGAGAGACTCACGTTGTGAAGGTCGGCAATAATCTTCCCGCTTCGCTCGCCGCGAGCAATATCCAGTCGAACTTGGCCCAGGGCCCCTCTGCGCTCTGCTCGACTTTGCCTCAGACCCTCAAGTCGGGCGAGCCTGCTCGCGCTTTTGGTTCGACGCGCCTCTACACCCTTCCTTGACCACGCCTCCTCCGCCTCAAGTAGCTTGTCTGCTTTTGCATGGGCCAACAATTCCGCTGCGGTCTGCAACTCCTTTTGCTGTTCGTAGGCCGTGAAGTTCCCCGGAAAACGTCTAAGCTTTCCTCGGTCGAGTTCCACAATGCTCGTGCAGACCGTGTTTAGAAAGCTTCTGTCGTGGGTGATAAAGACGAGCGAGCCCTTGAATGCCAAGAGGAGTTGCTCGAGCCACTGGATGGAGGAGAGATCCAGGTGATTAGTCGGTTCGTCTAGGAGCAACACATCTGGCTGGGTCACAAGTGCGCGCGCAAGAGCCACACGTTTTTTGAGCCCGCCTGAGAGCGAACCGACTCTCTGGTCTGCGGGTAGGTTGAGTCGCGCCATGGTCTCTTCCACGCGCTGCTCCCAAGACCAGCCTCCGTGGGTGTCTAGCTCTACTTGAATCTGTTCGAGGCGGGCGTGGTGGGATTGCGCACTCGCATGAAGGCTGAGGGATTCGTATTCTTCTCGCAGGATCTTGACCGGGAGGAGACCCTCTGAGACGGCTTCAAAAACGATTGAATCCTCACCAAGGTCTGGCTCCTGGGCTACATAGGTGATTCGAAGCCCCTGTTGCCGCTGAAGTTTTCCATCATCGAGGGATTCAAGGCCAGCCAGAATCTTCAAGAGGGAGGACTTCCCGGTCCCGTTTCTCCCAATCAGACCAATCCGCTCCTTTTCCTCGAGGGAAAATTCTGCGTGATGGAGAAGGGGGAGGTGGCCGAATGCCAGTTGGGCATCTGACAAAACAAGCAAGGACATTCGGTATTATCGCTGGGAAGTCCGTGTCATGACGTGCCCCCTCCTCGTGATCCCTACTATGAAGCGTCGGGTATTTCTTCTTTCAGCGTCCTCGTGGGCCGTGTCACCGACCCCTGTCTTCGCGCAACAGGCTTTTCCATCCAAGCCCATTCGAATTATCGCCCCTGTGCAGCCCGGTGGAGGGGTCGACATGGTTGCCCGCACCATTGCGGAACGGCTGACCGTCTCTATTGGACAGAGCGTATTGGTCGAGAATCAAGGCGGTGGAGGGGGATCCGTCGCGTCAATGACCACAAAGCGGGCCGCGCCGGATGGATACACCCTCATGCTTTCCTACGTGGGCACGCACGGAACGAATCCAGCGGTGCGCAAACTCGCTTACGACCCGATAGCGGACTTCAGTCACATCGCCATGATCGCGGGTACCCCGAATGTGCTCGTTGTTCCTAGTTCACTTGCGCCGTCTAGCTTCAAGGAATTTATCGATCTAGCCAAGCGCAATGGTGGAAAGATGACGTATGGGTCATCAGGCATTGGCACGCTCACCCACCTTCTCATGGAGCAACTGCGCATGTCCGTTGGTTTTGAGATGGAGCATGTGGGCTACCGTGGAATTGGACCGGCGATTACAGACACCATCGGTGGAACGACGCAGGCCATGTTTCCGGGCTTGGCCGCAGGCCTTCCTCACATTAGGTCTGGGCGACTTAAGCCTCTGGCTGTCACCGGGCTTAAGCGACACCCCGTGCTGCCGCAGACGCCCACCCTGGAGGAGTTGGGACTTAAGGGGTTCGACGGCGTTCAATGGTATGGGCTTTCAGCGCCGGCGGGCCTGCCCACCCCGATCCTTGCGCGACTCAACAAAGAGGTGAACGCCATCCTGGCTAATGAGGAGGTTCGAAATAAGTTGACGATCGAAGCCCTCACCGTGATGCCGATGTCGCCCGTAGAGTTCTCTTCGTTCATTAAGGCGGATATTGCGAAGTGGGTTCGTGTTGCCAAAGAGCGCAAAATTGTTATTGAGGAATAGGAGAAAGTCGTGACCCTTAACACTCAGGTTCAAGCAGATCATCACGCTCCTCCGATTACACGGATCTTGGCTGAGTTCGCCGTGAATCATCCGTCTCGGGGTTGGGGTGCCGCTGTTGACCACGAGGCGCACCGAACTTTTGCGAACTGGGTTGGTTGCGCGTTGGGGGCGGCCAGACATGAGACGGTGGAATCTGCGCTCTCCGCGGTGATGTTGCTAGATCCATCACCTCAATCCTGCGTCATTGGCCGTTCCGAGCGCGTAGATATGGCGAGTGCCGCGCTCATTAACGGAATTTCCTCTCACACTTTCGATTTTGACGATACCCACCTGAAGACCATTATTCATCCGGCAGGACCGGTTGCTTCGGCCACCTATGCCCTTGCCGATTTCTATAAGTTGAGTCGACGTCAGGTTTTGGATGCGATGACGCTCGGCATTGAAGTGAGTTGCCGCGTGGGCAATTGCATTTATCCGGATCATTACGACCGTGGCTGGCACATCACAGGGAGCACTGGCATGCTTGGCGCGGCTGCTGCTTGCGCGCGATTGCTCGGGCTAAATGTTGATCAGACCCAGATGGCGCTTGGCATTGCGGCATCCCAGCCGGTTGGGGTGAGGGAGCAGTTCGGAACCATGACGAAGCCTTTTCATCCGGGCGCTGCAGCCAAGGCCGGCCTGATGTCTGCCTTGCTTGCGAGTCGCGGGTTTACGGCCTCCCAACGCGCGCTCGAGGCTCCAAGAGGCCTCATTCAGACGTACTCTGACAAGTCGGACTGGCGCGAGATCACGGAAGGACTGGGCGAGCGCTGGGAAGCAGGCCTCAATACCTACAAGCCTTTCGCCTGTGGCATCGTTGCGCACCCCAGCATCGATGGTTGTGCGCAGCTCCGACGGGACCATGGCTTCGTCGGATCCGAGATCGAGCGAGTCACTCTCCGAGTGCATCCCTTGGTACTTGAGTTGATGGGCAAGAAGACTCCCCGAATTGGGCTGGAAGGGAAGTTCAGCGTGTTCCATGCCGCGGCGGTTGGTTTGCTTTTTGGCAAGGCTGGTATTCGAGAGTTTTCCGACGAGATTGTGCAGAACCCAGAGGTGATTGCATTGAGAGATCGTGTTGCAGCCATTTCCGATCCCAGCATGCGGGAGGAGTCTGCTGATGTGACAGTCGAGCTAAAGAGTGGTGTCTCGCACCACGTGTTTGTGCGGCATGCAGTAGGGAGTCTTGAGGTGCCGATGTCTGACGATCAACTGCGGCAGAAATTTATTGATCAGGCCGGTCCGGTCCTGGGTTTAGAAGCGGCCGAGCGCGAGTGGGAGGGGTTGATCACCCCCTGCGCTGCCGCATGATCTTGTTACACTTCTGCTCCTGGAAGCGTGGCAGAGCGGTTTAATGCACCGGTCTTGAAAACCGACGAGGGGGCAACCTCTCCGTGAGTTCGAATCTCACCGCTTCCGCCAAGTCAATCTTTTTCGTGGGCTCTCACTGTTGTTTGGCTTGGGTGGGGTCAAAAAGCCTTTTTCGCGGACCTGCATACGCCACTTGGCCCCATACCCCATGACCGAGTAGGCGGGGTAGGCCCTTGGCGACTAGGAGCAACTTCTCTAGGTTAATGCCTGTCTCCAGGCCTTCGCACTGCAGGGCATGAACAATATCCTCCATGCAGACATTGCCGGAGGCGCCAGGCGCATAAGGGCAGCCGCCAATCCCTCCCGTACAGGCGTCAAAGTGGGTAACGCCCGCCCGAATTCCCTCTAGAACATTCGAGAGCCCCAGTCCGCGGCTGTTATGAAAGTGCAGCGTTACTCGGAGGTTTGGGTGCTGACTGAGGACACGTGTGGTCAAGGATCTAACCAAGGATGGGTAAGCCATGCCCGTGGTGTCGCAGAGGCTCACGCCAGTGACGCCCAACGCAGCGTAACGGGAGACCCATGTGAGCACCGCCTCCTCACTTACATCCCCCTCGAAGGGACATCCAAATGAGCATGATAGAGAGACATTTACCTTTGCCTTGCCTCCTGTGAAGGCGATGACGTCCCTCAATGCATTGAAGGACTCGTCGGGCGTCATTTTAAGGTTCGCTCGATTATGAGATTCACTCACCGACATCACCAGGTTGAGCTCATCTGGTTTGCAGGCCAATGCGCGCTCCGCACCTCGCTTATTCGGCACCAACACCACGAGCTCACAGTCCGAGGTACGCGAGACTCTGGCCATCACCTCCTCGGCATCTGCCAACTGCGGAATGGCCTTGGGGGAGACAAAGGAGGTTGCCTCGATGCGTGGCAATCCCGAGTCTCTCAGACCCTCGATGAGGGCGACTTTCTGATCGGCACTCAAGGTTCGTGCCTCGTTCTGAAGGCCGTCACGAGGCGACACATCGCACATGAAAATCATGCCACGACTCCTAACTCTCTGAGGCCGAGAATCTCGGCGTCGGTGTAGCCAGTCTCTCGGAGAACCTCGTCAGTGTGCTCCCCAAGCTTGGGCGCTCGATGATCAATGTGACCGGGGGTCTCACTGAGTTTGGGGACAATGCCGGGCTGGGTGATCGGCTCCCCGTCATATGCGGTGCATTTCAGAATCATGTCGCGGGCATGAAAGTGGGGGTCTTGGGCAATGTCTGCCGCCGAGTAGACCTTACCCGCTGGGACGCGATGGGTTTTGAGCGTCTCGATGACGGAGGCCATGTCACGAGTGGCGGTCCAGTCTCCAATTGCCCCATCCAGTCGAGATGCCTGCTTGGCGCGGCCGGCGTTGTCGGCGAGTTCGGGGTCGTCTCTCAGATCCTCCCTGCCAATCGCCTCCATAAGTCTGCGGAAGATGCCATCGCCGTTGCCAGCGATAAGCACCATACCGTCGCTACAGGTGTAGGCATTTGAGGGCGCAATACCTGGCAACGCTGAGCCCGAGGGTTCGCGAACGATTCCCGCCTCACAATACTCGGGCAAAAGGCTTTCCATCATATTAAACACCGACTCGTAGAGTGCGACATCGACCACCTGACCCTTACCCGTCTTTCGCCGCGCTTCGAGAGCCGCAAAGATGCCTGCCACTGCGTGTAATCCCGAGAGCGTGTCACCGATCGACACCCCGACCCGAACTGGCTTTCGGTCAGGCTCTCCGCTCAGGTAGCGGAGCCCCCCCATAGCCTCGCCAATCAGCCCGAACCCGGGATTGTCACGGTAGGGTCCCGTTTGTCCAAAGCCCGATATTCGAACCAGGATGAGGCCCGGGTTTTCCGCGCTTAATGCCTCGTAACTCATGCCCCATCGCTCCAGAGTCCCCGGGCTAAAGTTCTCTATGAGTACATCACATTGCTTCACGAGTGATCGAGCGACCTGTTGACCCTCGGCCACGCGCAGGTCGAGACAGACTGAGCGCTTGTTACGAGCCATCACGTGCCACCACAGCGAGACGTCTCCGCGAAGGATGCGCCAATTTCTGAGCGGGTCTCCCGAGCCTGGGGGCTCGATCTTGGTGACCCGGGCGCCAAAGTCAGCGAGTGTGCGCGCACAAAATGGGCCGGCGATGAGTTGGCCCATTTCGACAACTTTGAGGTCCCCTAATGGCTTCATATGGAGGGTAAGTATGCCGTCAGCCCGGAGGGAGGGCGCTCCTAGGGCAATCACGGGGGACTCACCCCGAAGGTCGAAGCGATAATCTTGAAATACTGCTCGTTTTCCCAGTGACCCTCTCTATTTCCCAGGAGCCTTCATGCGCCGCACTCTCATTCATGCCGTTGCGTTGATCACGGCTTTGCTTTCCCTGTTCTCTGTTCCGGCCTCTGCGGCTGTCGATAAGGAGAAGGTGACCATCGCCGTGGGCGGGAAGGGCCTGTTTTATTACCTTCCTTTGTCGATTGCGGAGCAACTCGGCTACTTCAAGCAGGAAGGTCTGAATGTGGAAATTGTCGACTTTGCAGGTGGTGCAAAAGCCCTCCAGGCGGTCGTCGGTGGATCTGCAGATGTTGTCTCGGGTGCCTACGAGCACACCATCAAAATGCAGGAGAAGAAGCAATACTTTACGGCCTTCGTTCAGCAGAGCCGAGCACCTCAGATCGTGTTGGGCGTATCCACTCGGAGCATGCCTAACTTCAAAACGGTGTCCGATCTCAAGGGTAAGAAGATCGGTGTCACGGCCCCGGGTTCCTCAACAAATATGGTCGCGAGTTTTGTGCTGGATGCGGCTGGTGTGAACCCCTCGGAGGTCTCTTTCATTGGAGTGGGCGCGGGAGCGGGCGCGGTCGCCGCGCTGAGGTCTGGCCAGATCGATGCCATCTCTAACCTCGATCCGGTCATCTCTACTCTGGAGAAAGACGGCTCTATTAAGGTGGTCGTCGACACCCGCAAGCTCGATGCGACTCGCAAGGTGTTCGGAGGCGATATGCCGGCTGCGTCTCTTTATGCGCCAGAGGACTTCATCAAAAAGTACCCCAAGACAACACAGGCCCTGACCAACGCCATTGTTCGCGCCAATCGCTGGCTGGCGAAGGCGACCCCAGATGAAGTGCTGAAGGCCGTGCCTGCCAGCTACCACCTCGGTGACCCTGACCTCTATAAGCAAACGTTTCTCAACATTCGAGAGGCGCTCTCCCCCGATGGCAGCATCTCGGAATCGGGGACACAGACCGCGCTGAAGGCTTTAGCGGCCTATGAGGACAAATTCGACGCGAAGGCAGTTGACCTCAAGCGCACCTACACCAATAGTTTTGTGTCTAAGGTACCGCGCCAGTAAGCCTGTCTCCGGCAGGTTTTGCTCATGACTGACGCTCTCTCGTTTGTGGATGTCACCTGCGCGTTTGGCAGTGGACAGGCGGGTTTTGCTCCCTATATTGCGGTCAAGGATGTCTCGTTTTCCGTTCGAGACGGAGAGTTCGTCTCACTGGTTGGTCCCACGGGCTGCGGTAAATCCACCATTTTGAACGTGGCGGCAGGACTGCTCCAACCAAGCTTGGGACAAATCCGTGTTTTTGGGGGTCTCATTGACAGCGTGAATCTTCGGGCAGGCTACATGTTTCAGGCCGAGGCGTTAATGCCTTGGCGCACAGCTGTTCAGAATGTGAGTGCGGGGCTAGAGTTTCGGGGCACTCCCGCGCAAGAGGCCATGTCTGCTGCTGTGGACTGGCTCAGGAGGGTGGGTCTGGGGGGCTTTGAGAACCGCTATCCCCATCAGATGTCCGGGGGCATGCGTAAACGTTGTGCGATGGCTCAGACGCTCATACTCGACCCCGACATTGTGCTGATGGACGAGCCCTTTTCGGCATTGGATGTTCAGACCCGCCAGCTCATGGAAAACGAACTTCTGTCCCTTTGGCAGGCTAAGCGTAAGGCGGTTCTTTTCATTACCCACGATCTTGATGAGGCAATCGCCATGTCTGACCGAGTCCTCGTCTTATCGGCTGGTCCTTCCTCCCATCCTATTGGCGAATTCGTGGTGGATCTTCCACGTCCAAGGGATGTTGCTGAGGTTCGCTCCAATCCGCGATTTGTAGAGCTGCACAGTCAGATCTGGGCCGTGCTTCGTGAGGAGGTTTTAAAGGGCTACGCGCAGCAGATGACGAGGTCGTCATGACTCAGATGGCTCCTCGAATAGCACAGCTAGCTCTCTTTGTGGTCATTATGGTTCTATGGCACCTCCTCACCGAGCCTGGACTGTTGCCTCAACTCTATTTTGATAACCCTAATCAGGCGGCCTTCTTTTTCGGTCAGCCACTCAAGGTGTTTGCAGCCATTTGGGATTGGTTCATCTCTGGATCCATCTACAGCCATTTGGGCGTTACCCTTTTTGAAACGCTCATGGCCTTTGCTATCGGCACGACTTTTGGTCTGGGCATGGGATTGTGGCTCGCACTCTCTCCTGCAATGTCCCTCGTGCTGGACCCATACATTAAGGCCGTCAACGCAATGCCCCGCGTGATTTTGGCTCCGATCTTTGCGGTCTGGTTTGGTCTTGGCGTGTGGTCAAAGGTGGCCCTTGGGGTAACACTCGTCTTTTTCGTCGTATTTTTCAACGTGTACCAGGGCGTTCGAGAGGTGAGTCCCACGCTTATCGCGAACGCGCGCATGCTCGGCGCTGATAAAAGACAACTGCTGCGAAGCGTATATCTGCCGAGCGCGATGAGCTGGGTGTTCTCAAGTCTGCACACCAGTGTCGGTCTGGCGTTTGTGGGCGCTGTCGTGGGCGAGTATCTGGGTTCTGCGGCTGGCGTGGGCTACCTGATTTTGCAGGCTGAGGGTCGCTTCGATGTCAACACGGTATTCGCTGGCATTCTCGTTCTCACCGCCTTCGCCCTATTTCTGGATGCCATCGTTTCTCGTATTGAGCGACATCTCATGCGCTGGCAGCCAGGAACGGGCCAGACCGAAAAGCTCTGAGGCTCAGAGTAACCTCTCCCAAGGAAGTCTCCTGTGAGCAAATGCAGGATCTTGTTTCTAGATGATTTCGAGGGTGGCTTTGCGCACTCGCCCGCCATCTTAGCGCTGTCATCTCGAGCAGATCTTGTTTTTCACTCCAAGTCCCTTCGGGGGGACGCACTCGCAGACGCGTTGTCGCAAGCTGACGGTCTTGTGCTTATGCGGGATCGCACACCGTTCGGAGAACCAGAGCTTACCTTGGCGCCCCGCCTGAAGTTCCTGATCTACACGGGGACTCGGAACAACCTGCTGGACGAGGCAGCCTGCGCAGCCAGAGGAATTCCAGTCCTCAATACAGAGTTTGGCCCCTCCAAAGCAAGCACCTGTGAACTCACCTGGGCACTTGTACTCGCGGCGGTAAAGCGCTTTGAACAGGGTCTGACGGTGATGCGCAGCAACCAGCTGGATTGGCGTCACGGCCTACAGTATCCGGCACTCCCTGATGTCTTGGAATCTGAGACGTTCGGGCTCATTGGGTTGGGACAGATCGGAACGAGAGTCGCTCGGGTGGCACAGGCTTTCGGGATGAAAACAATCGCCTGGAGTCCGAACCTCACGCACGAAAGGGCAGAGTCGGCTGGCTCGTCGCTGGTCCCTCTCGAGCGGGTTTTGAGTGAGGCCAAGGTTGTTTCTTTACATTTGGTTCTCGCACCGAGCACGAAGGGCCTGATGAACCGAGAGACGCTTGCACTGATGAGGAATGACTCGGTGTTGGTGAACACCTCTCGCTCAGGCCTTGTTGTTGAGGGGGAGCTCGTCGCTGCGCTCAATCGGGGTAGGCCTGCAGCTGCCGCCCTCGATGTGTTCGATGAGGAGCCACTCTCCGCAGATCACCCCTTCAGATCGATGCCGCAGGTGACACTGACCCCGCACTTAGGGTTTGTCTCCAATCCGGTGTATCGCGTTTTTACCGAGACGGTAGCCACCCATCTCAGCCGACTTTTGCCGTTAAATTCCTAGCCTGCTCCGTAGGTCTCGCGAAGAACGTTCTTTTGTACCTTGCCCATTGCGTTGCGAGGTAATTCGGGCACGAGAATGAGCCGCTTGGGCACCTTAAAGTTTGCGATTCGTTGTTTGAGCTCGTTAATCAT
>Ga0209189_1000908_pt1 | contig 22947 bp, 11 predicted proteins | sample C_130820_EF_Meta_FD_187308 | JGI IMG/M metagenome (GOLD analysis project Ga0209189, IMG submission 187308) | Freshwater microbial communities from Lake Croche, Canada to study carbon cycling - C_130820_EF_MetaG (SPAdes) (version 3) | ecosystem: Environmental > Aquatic > Freshwater > Lake... | reverse complement strand
ACCGCAAAGGGCGTCATCCCCGAGGGTGGCGCCGCGAACGGTGAGGCCGCATCCCGCGGGCCGATCGTGCCGCGGGCCTCCGAGCGGCTGCTCGCAAACTTCCCGGTGGCGGGCGTCCCCTGGATCGCGCAGGCGCGGGCGGCCGAGTGGGCCGGGGAATTGCCGCGCGACCTGCGCGAGAAGATCGCGCTCGTGGCGGCGCTGGCCGACGGGGCCTGGTACATGCAGCACCGCGCCCGCCGGGCGCTGGCGGCCCGCGGCCTCGACGACCGGCAGATGCTCGCGCTCGCGCAAGGATTCGCCGCTGAAGACGCAGCGCCGGTCTCCGCACCGGCCGAAGCCGCGGCCCTCGCCTTCGCCCGGCGGCTCACGATCGACCCGCAGGCCACGACCGACGCCGACATCGAGGCGTTGCTCGCCCACTTCCCGCCACGGCAGGTGGCCGAGATCGTCTGGCACGTCGGTCTCGCCGCCCTGCTCGACCGGGTCACCGAAGCTGCCGGCCTGGGCTGGGCCGACGAAGCGGAGGAGTAACTGGCCGTGGAAAAAGTCCTCCAGGACTTTTTCCAGGCACGAAAACCTCCGGTTTTCACGGGAGCTGCGCTCCCGCGATCGCATCCGTGCGACCGAGCAGGCTGTTTATCCACAGCCTGCTCACTGCTGCGATGACCCAGCGAGGGGTTGCCCGTGTCCCGGAGCCGGCGTAGGCGGCCAGCGCAGGCAGGATGCCGAAGCGCAGCCGGCTTCGAGTGAGCGGAGGCCGGGAAGGCCGCAGCGAACGTCCGGGCGACGGGACACGGGCAACCCCGGCGCCGGCTACCGCACCGACGGATCCGCGATCGATTCGCCTTGGTTGCGCGAACCGATCGCCCTCCACACGCCCACGTCGACCGCGTCGGCGACGAACCGCACGCTCGCGTCGCACATCGCCAGGTTCACGCCGCCGGCGTGCCCGCTCTTCGCCGTCGTCATGATCCGGCCGGGGGGAAACATGCACGACCGCCGGTTCGGCGGCGAGACGTGGAAGTAGAGCGTGGTGGAGTGGTAGCCGTAGAGCCAGGGGCCGCCGACGTTGCTGAACCGCTGGAAGCCGAGGTTCGTCGCGTCGATCCCCTCGCACTGCTGCATCGCCAGGGCGGGCGTCGCGGGGCTCGTGGGCGGCCAGAAGGTGTCGTTCCGTGTGGCCACGCCGTTGTCGAAGTCGCCGATGCCGTGCTCGCTCAGGGCGGCCGTCGCACTCGTGCCGTCGGTGATGTCCTGCGTGCGCACGCGGCTGTCGAGGAAGAAGACGCCGTCGGGGGCGGGCATCCCGTAATTGGGATCGGAGGGGTCGGTGGGGGGATTGGCCCAGAGGATTCCAGAGCCCTGGTTGAAGCGGTAGTTGGTGCCGGCGTAGGTCGCGGGCAACGCGGTGGCCGGATCGGATGGACAACGGAAGGTCGGCACCAGCCAGGCCGCGACGCCCGAGTGGAAGGGGTCGTTCCAGGCCTTCGTCGGATCGATCTTCGCGAAGGCGTCGGACTGCTCGACGAAGGGGAGCAGGAAGGCGTGCGTCGAGATGCCGCTGGCCGTGCGGCCGGTGGGAAACGAGCGGCGGGCGGAGGCGTACGTCTGCAGCGCGGTGGCGAGCTGCCGCACGTTGCCCGTGCAGTGCGTGCGGCGGGCCGACTCGCGGGCCGCCTGCACGGCGGGCAGGAGCAGGCCGACGAGCACGCCGAGGATGGCGATCACGACGAGCAATTCGACGAGCGTGAAGCCCGCGCGCGGGGAATGACGACGGACCATGGGCGTGCTCCTGGCGGGGAATCATCCGCGGACGACCCCGGCGGCCGCGCGGACCATGGCCCCGTCGGGCCCGGGTCCTCGCGCGTCACCGGGGCGCGGCGGTCACCGCGCACCACGCGGGCGCGGTCCGACCGCCTCCATCACGACCTGCCGGGAGGAGCGTTCCTCGGCGGTCGTTCGAGCCGGCCGGCGCAGGCCGATCGGGGGGCGGGCTCGTCGGCGATGGCGACGGCCTGCAGGGCTTCGGGCCGCGGGCTCTGCAAAGCCGCGAGGCGGCACCACCGCTCTCCCGCCGGCTCGCGGGGCGGCTCGGACGGCGGCGCCGGCGTTGACGCCGGCCGCTTCGAGCAGGAGGGGCCGCGACAGGGACCGCGTGACGGCCGCGACGCCGGCGTCGGATCGCCAGCAGCGGGAACGTCGCCGCGAGCGGCGGACTGGTGCACCCCGGTGTCGTGGCCGTCGCCCTGATGGCCCTCGAGCCAGTCGCCGCAGCTGGCGCGGGCGTCGGCCGCAGCCCACGCGCCGCAGGCGATCACGAGCACCGCCACGGCCATGGCCCGGCCGCCGGAGAGGCGTGCACGCGATTCACGGCTGGCAGCCATGCCGATCACCCTGGCCTGATCGAGGTGGTGTGCGTCTGCGAGTGACGTCGCTCGTGCATGCGGCAGATGCCTTGGCGATGGTCGCATCCGATCACCGTCGGCAAACGCCCGATCACCGCGGCTCTCGCTGGGTGGCTTTCGCCCCCGCCGCCCCTCATGACATTAGAATCCCTGCGTCGACAGCGTCAACGGTTTGCTTCGGCGCGGCGTCGCGCCGTGCCGATCCGAGTCCGGTCCGCATCCGCAGGCTCGAGGGTCGCCCCGCCATGCCCCCTTCGGACGCGAAGCTGCCGGAGGCCACGCCGACGCCGGCCGACGTCTCCCTGCCCCCCGCCGGCGCGGCCGCCGTGCGGCGGCTTCGCGGGCCGCGGGCCACGGTGGATCCGCTCCGGCCGATCGCCGTCTGGGACGAGTGGGAGGTGGCGGCGGCCGGCCGGCAGGTCGCCTCGCGGGTGATGCTCCTCGCGGGCGCGGAGTGCCGGTTCACCTGCGCGATGTGCGACCTCTGGCGGCACACGCTCGACGGCCCCACGCCGCCGGGAAGCCTCCCGGAGCAGGTCCGCGAGGGTCTCGCGGCGCCGGGCCGGCTCGGCCTCGAATCGCCCGCCGGCCCGTCGCCCCGCTGGATCAAGCTCTACAACGGCAGCAACTTCTTCGACACGAGGAGCGTGCCGACGGGCGACCTCCCCGCGATCGCCCGCGCCGTCGCCGGCTGGGACCGCGTGGTGGTGGAAAACCATCCGCGGCTCACCGGGCCGGCCGCGGCCCGCTTCCGCGACGCGATCGACGGCCGGCTCGAGGTGGCGATGGGCCTGGAGACGGTACATCCTCAGATCCTCCCCTGGCTCGGCAAGCAGATGACGGCCGCCGACTTCGCCGCCGCCAGCGGGCGGCTGCGCGACTGGGGCATCGACGTGCGCGGCTTCGTGCTGCTGGGGCTGCCGGGGCTCACGGAGGAGGAGTCGATCGACTGGTGCCTCGAGACCGTGGCCTTCGCGGCGCGGGCGGGCGTGCGCCACGTGAGCATCATCCCTTCACGGTCAGGCAACGGGTTCTTCGACGCGCTCGCCGGCAGCGGCCTCTTCGCGCCGCCGTCCGCCGCCGCGGTGGAGCGCACGCTGGCCCGCGCGATCGGCGGGCCGTGCCAGCCGGCGTGCGCCGACACGCTCGTGACGGTCGACCTCTGGGGCTTCGAGTCGCTCGCCGGCCACTGCCCCGCCTGCCGCGACGCCCGCCGCCGCCGGCTCGCGGCGATCAACCTCGCACAACGCCTGCCTGCGGCCGATGATGTCGCCAGCCGCGCCGCCGATCCCGTCGCCGATTCCGCCGCCGATCACTCCGTCCACCACTCCACCCACCAGACAGCCGACGCGGCCTCCTGCGGCTGCCTCCGGGGAGGCCTCCATGACGCATGACGTGATCGTGCTCGGCAGCAGCTTCTCGGGAAGCCTGCTGGCCTGGATCCTCGCGAGCCGCGGGATGCGCGTGCTCGTGCTCGACCGCGGCCGCCACCCTCGCTTCGCCGTGGGCGAGTCGAGCACGCCGGCGGCCGACGCGGTGCTCGCCCGGCTCGCCGCCCGCTTCGACCTCCCCGCGCTCGCACCGCTCTCGCGCTACGGAGCGTGGCAGCGGGCCTACCCGCAGCTCGGCTGCGGCCGCAAGCGCGGCTTCTCCTACTTCCAGCACCGGCCCGGCCAGCCGTTCGCCGAAGGGCCCGACCACGAGGCCTCGCTCCTCGTGGCGGCGAGCGCCAGCGACGAGGAGAGCGACACCCACTGGGTGCGGGCCGACGTCGACGCCTTCTTCTTCGGGCAGGCCGTCGCCGCCGGCGCCGACTGTCGGGAGGAGGCGGTGATCACCGGGATCGAAGGCCCCGGGCGGGAGGCATCGCCTACGTGGACCGTCCGCTGGCGGCAGGCCGCGGATCGCGGCACGACCGCCGGCGCGACCGGGCCCGACACGGCCACGGCCCGCCGTCTCGTCGACGCGACGGGCGGCGGCGGGGCGCTGGCCGCGCACCTCGGCCTCGAATCCCTCGACGACCTGCTCCTCACCCGCACCGGCGCGGTCTACGGCCACTTCGCCGGCGTGGGCAGCTGGGACGCGCTGCAGGTCGCCGCGGGCAACGCCTCGACGACCGACCCCTTCCGCTCCGACGACGCCGCGCAGCACCATCTCCTCGCCGACGGCTGGGTGTGGATGCTGCGGTTCAACGACGACCGCTGCAGCGTGGGGATCGTGACACGGCACGCCGCCGACGCGGCGGCACCAGCCGCGACGGGGGAACACCCGGCAGCGGTCGAGGCCCGCTGGACCACGCGGCTCGCCGAGTATCCCTGCGTGCGGCGGCTGCTCGCCGGGAGCCGATCGCTGCGGCCGCTCGCGTCCATCGAGCGGATGAGCCGGCTCTGGGGGCGGGCCTCCGGCCCCGGCTGGGCGATGCTGCCCACCACGGCCGGATTCGTCGACCCGCTCCATTCCACCGGCATCGCGCACGGCCTCGGCGGCGTCGAGCGGGTGGCGGACCTGCTCCTCGCCGACCGCCACGACGACGCGGCCTGGGATCGCTACGGCCGCGACGTGGTGGACGAGGTGCGGTGGATCGACGCCCTCGTGAGCGGCTGCTACGCCGCCATTCCGGACTTCGAGCTCTTCCGTGCCGCGAGCACGCATTACTTCCTCGCCGCGGTGGACGGCGAGCGGGCCGACGCCGCGGGCCTGCCGCCGGCGGGCCGCGGCTTCCTCGCCGCCCGGAATCAACCGCTCCGCGCCGCGATCACCACGAGCCTCGCCGACCTCCGCGGGCTCGTCGCCGCGGGTCCCGCGGCCGACGCCGGCCGCCGCGCCGCCGTGCTCGCCCGTGTCCGCGACCGTCTCGCCCCCTGGGACCATCCGGGGCTCCTCGATCCGGCGGCGCGCAACCGCTTCGCCCACACCGCCGCCCGCAAGCCGGTGGCGTGAGCCCCGCGTTGCTTGGTAATCCACCTCGAACGGCGAGCCCAGCGACGTACGACTGGTGGCGCTTCCCCCGCACCATCCCCGACGAAGCCGGTCGGGGGTCGCGCGCAGCCGCCGGTGCATGTTGACTGCACGAGTTGATCCGCCACGCCCGTGGAGGTCGCAACGTCAACATCCGCCGGCGGCGAGCACGAGCCCCCGACCGGCGGCGCGTCACCGGCCGACGCGCATGCCGCGCGTCACCCGCCGGCGTGCCCGCCCGATCCTTCGCCGGGCGGGCTCGCGTCGCCCCGTTCCACCCACAGCTCCTGAAAGAGCCGGCGGTAGTGCCGCGGATCGGCGGGGAAGAGGTCGGCCGCGGTCTCCGCGGCGGCGATGCCCGCCTGGAAGCGGCGCTTGGGGAAGAGCGGCAACTCCATGCCGGTGACGGCGCGGATGCCGCGCCGCATCACCTCCCCCTTGAGCGCGTAGAGCCGCTCGTGGTCCCAGCCGGTGAGCTCGACGAACGGGATCCCTTCGGCCACCTCGATGACGTTCGGCAGCGCGTAGGGGCTGAAGCCGCGGAAGCCGAGCGTGGCCGCCGGCGCGTAGGTCCGCACGTGGCCGCGGCTCTGGCCGCCGGAATAGGTGAGCGAGTGCTTGATCGCATCGACGCCCCAGCCCTCGTGGTAGAGCATGAGGTTGTTGAGCACGCTGCGGATCGTCAGCTCGGGATTCTCCTCGATCGGGTAGTCCTTGAGGTTTTCGTCGCCGCCGTCGCCGTCGACGAGGTGGCGCCAGTCGGGATGGCGGCGGCGGATGCCCCGGCAGAGGGCGAGCGTGGCCGCGGCCGCCTGCACGTCGAGCGGCTTGTAGTCCTCGATCGTGCGGATCGCCGCGGCCACGTCCACCTCCGCGCGGCCCACCTCGACCGCCTCGAGCAGGTAGCCGAGGCCGAGGGCGTCGAGGAACCGCATCGCCTGCGCGAGGTCGGCGCCGCCGGCGTCGACGGAGAGCGTGAAGGCCTTGAGCCGCTGCGGCGGCTCGCCGCGGGAGAGCAGGAGGTGGTGGAGCAGGAGGAGGATGCCCCCGCTGTCGATGCCGCCGGAGAAGAGCACGCCGATCGGCTCCCGGGGGCCGATGCGATCGAGCCAGGCGGCGAGCGCGCGGGCGAGCGCGTCGACGTAGCGGCGGCCGATGTCGTCGAGATCGGTCGACCAGCGGTTGCGGGCGGGCGTGAAGAAGCGGGTGCAGACGGGATTGGGATCGGGGCAGCCGACGAGGGCCAGTTCGAGCACGTGGTGCGCCGGCACCATGCGGGTGTAGGAGGGGTGGAACTGGTCGGCGAGCCCCTCCGACCGGAGGAACGATTCGATCGCGTCGATCCGGTCGGCGGTGACGAGCACCGGGCCCGCCGCCTGCTTGGCGATGAAGTAGCGCAGCGGGTGGCCGAGCGACCGTGCCATCCGCACCGTCCGGCCGTCGCGGTGGACGAGCGCGAACTGTCCGTCGATCTCCCGCACCGCCTCCGCCGCGCCCGACGCCAGCCGGGCGAGCGCCTCGTCGACCGTCATGTTTAGAATGTCGTTGCCCGCCGGGTCGAGCAGGTTCACGTGGCGGTGCAGCGGGGCGGCATGGGTCGAGGCGTGAGGCAGCGGGTGGGTCATCGAAGGCTCACTCGGGTGCGATCGCCGACGGCCGGAGCGGGTCGATCGTCGCGGAACGAACGGCGGGAAACGATGCGAGAGAGTGTAGCCGCGGGACAGGGTCCGACCCCGACCGCCGCCCGACACGCGGCCCCGCCGCCTGCCGTCATGCCTGCGAGCTTGGTCGTGGCGACGGGCCTCGCACTCACGGGCGTGGCACTGACGGGCCTCGCACTCACGGGCGGCTGCTCGGGCCGCGACCGGCCAGGTTCCCAAATCGAATCGCCAGCCGCCTCCCCTGCGGTGGACCGGCCCGCGGACAAGGGCGCCGCCCAGATGCCCCGCACGACAGCCGGCGCGGTGGCCGCTCCCGACGACGCGATGCCGCTCACTGAGGCGTCAGAGGCCGCGATCCGCCGGTTCTGCGGCGACTGTCACAAGCTCCCGCTGCCGTCGAGCTTTCCGCGCGACGCCTGGCACAAGGAGGTGCGGCAGGGCTACGACCTCTATCTCGCGAGCGGCCGCAGCGACCTGCCGCGGCCGGTCGAGCGGGATGCCGTGCGGTTCTTCGCCGCGACCGCGCCCGAGCGGCTCGCGATCCCGCGGGCGGCCGACCGCGAGGAGCCGCCGTCGCCGGTGCGATTCGAGGAGGCGGCGCTGCCGGAGGAGGAGCGGCGGGCCGATCCCGCGATCACGCAGGTGCTCGCGGAGCCCGCGGGAAGCCTGCTCACCGTCGACATGCGCCACGGCGAGGTCCGCCGCTGGCAGGCCGGCCCCGCGGGCCTGTCGTCGCGGGTGGTCGCGCAGTCGGGCCATCCCTGCCGGATCGTGCCGGCCGGAGGGCTCGCGGAAAATGCCGAGGGCCGCTATCTGCTCGCCGATCTCGGCTCCTTCCTGCCGGAGGACCACGCCCGCGGCGGCGTCTTCGACGTGGACGTCGGCCCACGGGCGAGCACGGGCGACGGCCCGCTCGCCCCCCCGCGCCGGCTCGTCGGCCGCGTGTCACGGGTGGTCGAGGCCCGGCCCCACGACTTCGACGGCGACGGCCGTGACGACCTGCTCGTGGCGGAGTTCGGCTGGCTCGCCACCGGCAGCCTGCGGGTGTTTCTGACGGGCGAACGGGAAGGTGGCACCGCCGGCGAAGCCACCGCTGGCGCCGGCACGACCGGCGAAGCGAACGCGGCTTCCGACCGCGGCCCCGCCGCCGCCCCGGCGGCCCGCACGATTCCCCCCGCCGAGGCGCCTGGGCTCCGCGAGGTCGTGCTCGATCCGCGGCACGGGCCGCTCGGCGTGCGGGTGGCCGACCTCGACGGCGACGGCCGCGACGACATCGTGGCCGCCTTCGCGCAGGAGCATGAGACGGTGGACGTCTGGTGGAATCGCGGCGGCGGCCGCCACGAGCACGAGACGCTCCTCAGCCTGCCCGATCCGTCGTATGGATCGAGCACGTTCGACGTCGCCGACCTCGACGGCGACGGCCGCCCCGACATTCTCCACGCCAACGGCGACACGATGGACAGCGGCCTGGCCAAGCCCTATCACGCGATCCGCCGGCTGCTCAACCGCGGCGCCGACGGCTTCGTGCTCGAGGAGCTCGCGCCGCTCGTGGGCGTGTGCCAGGCGTCGGCCGCCGATCTCGATCTCGACGGCGATCTCGACATCGTCGCCGCGTCGCTCCATCCGGCGGCCGCGATCGAGCCTCCCGGCACGTTCGACGCGCTCATCTGGCTCGAGCAGCGTGCCGACGGCAGCTACCGCCGGCACACGATCGAGCGCGACCATTGCGACCACGCCGCGTTCGCGATCGCCGACGTCGACGGCGACGGCCGGCCCGACGTCGTCGCCGGCTGCTGGCGGCCCGAGGAGGACGGACGGCCGCGGCCGCCGCTCGAGGTGTTCCTCAATCGCGCGACGCCTGCGGGCCCGGTGCCGCGGCTTGCCCGGCGGCCCCGCCGGCGGCAGGATTGATCGCATGAGTCAAGCGGGGCAGAGCGATCCATCGTTTCTGGGACTGTCGTCGCGGCTTCCGGAGCCTTCCCGCCTGGCGTTGCTCGCGGCAATCGGCTGCGTGGCCCTGGCCGCCGCGGTCGTGCTCCAAGGCCCCGTGCGCAGCGGATCCGACCTCGCGCGGGCGCGAGGGGCGATCCGCCGCCACGACTGGCCCGCCGCGATCGCGCTCGTCGACGGCGTGGAAGGTCGCGGCCCGGTGGCGGAAGCCGAGTTTCTCCGCGGCCGCGTGCTGCGCCGGCAGGGCAGGGCCGACGAGGCGGAGGCGTGCCTGGCGAGGGCGGAGTCGCTCGGCTGGAATCGGGAGGCCGTCCGCCGGCAGCGGCTGCTCGCCACGGCGCAGACGAACGGCATCAAGGAGGTGGAGGAGGAATTGACGGCGCTCGCCTCCGCGGGCGGCGACGACGACTTCGCGGAGGAGTGCTACGAGGCGATGACCCGCGGTCTCGTCGCCTCGTTCCGGCTCGACGAGGCGGCCCGCTGCGTCCGCTACTGGACCGACTGGCAGGGAACGGCGAGCCATCCCTGGCTCTGGCAGGGGCTGCTCGAGGAACGGCTCGAGCGGCCGGGCCTCGCCCTCGACGCCTACCGCACCGCGCTCGCCCGCGATCCGGAGTCGTACGAGGCGGCCTTCAACGTGGCGCGGATGGAGCTGGAAACGGGCAAGGTGGACGAGGCGCGGCGGCACTACGAGGCGTGCCACGCCCGGCGGCCCGACGACCCCGACGCCGCGGTCGGCCTGGCGACGTGTCTGCTGCGGTCGGGCGACGGCGGGCGGGCCGCCGCGCTCTTGCGGGAATCGCTCACGCTCGACGTCGACCCGGGGCGGGCCGCGGCGACCCTCGGCGAACTCGGACAGATGGCGCTCGAGGACGGCGCCCCGGACCGCGCAGGCGCGCTCTACCGGCAGGCCGCGACGCTCGATCCCGGCAACACGCGGGTTCGCCAGGGGCTCGCCGCCGTGCTCGCCCGGCTCGGTGATCGAGAGGGGGCGGCCGAGCAGCTTGCCGCCGCACAGGCCATCGGCGACGTTCGACGACGGCTCATGGCCGTGCGTCGGCGGGCCATCGGCGACCAGCACAACGCCGACCTGCGGGCGGAGGCGGGGGGCCTGCTGCTGGAGATGGGGGACGTGGAGGAGGCCACCCGTTGGCTGGAAACGGCCCTCCAGATCGACCCCGGCCACGAGGAGGCCCGGCGGCTGCTGGCACGCTGTCGCGGGGCAGAAGCGGGCGGAATATTACGGCCATTGCGGACCAAAACCCCGACGCCGGACACCGGCTCCTGAGTGGGGCCTTCCGGGGGGGCGATCCCGGCGGATTTTTTCGCAGTCCGTTGACTCACCCCCCCGACTATCGATAGAAGATTGGTAGCGTAGAAATCCGGGCGGGGATTTCGCCATTCGTCAACCGTTTTGCCGGTCTCCAGTGGGGACGGGCGTCAGCGGTGGCGGGGCAATCCGTCGAGACTCGACAGCGTCGGTCTGCGCAAGCTCCCAGTTCATTTCTGTCGGCATCATTCCCGGAGAATCATCCATGGCTCGCGGCATGCGGTTGTTCGCCAAGCTTCGCGATGCGTTCACGCTCGTCGAACTCCTGGTCGTCATCGCCATCATCGGCGTGCTCGTGGGGCTCCTCCTCCCGGCGGTGCAGAGCGCCCGCGAGGCGGCCCGCCGCAGCACCTGCCTGAACAACCTCAAGCAATACGGCCTGGCCATCGCCGGCCACACGAACGCCAAGGGCTTTCTGCCTCCCGCCGGGCCGCCTCAGGTATGGCCAAGCTCCACGAGCGGCACGAGCCATCAACTCGGCTGGCACGCCTTCGCCATGCCCTACGCCGAGTATGCGGAGATCTACGCCATGCTGCCGATCACCAGCAGCACGACGAGTGCCGACCTGCGGTATTTCGACATCGGCGGCGGCAAGCAGCTCCGCAGCCTGCAGATGAAGTTCGCCCGCTGCCCTTCCGACGACGGAGCCAAGCTCAACGGCAGCGCCACGACCGGCTGGGCGATCGGCAGCTACTCGGGCAGCCTCGGCGCCCAGGTCAACAACTCCAACGATGCGACCTGCCAGCCCTGGAACACCTACGCCCAGCCCGCGCCGGTCGGCAATTCGAGCAACGGCGGCGGCAACTATTCGAGCACCTCCGGCTGGGCCAGCCGGCAGGCTCCCGTCACGTCGGACAAGTGCACGCTCGAGATGTTCCGCGACGGCCTCACGAAGACGATTCTCGTGGGGGAGGTGCTCTACGACTGCACCGACCACGGGGAGGGTTACTGGAGCTACAACGGCTTCAACAACGCCCACGCCTCGACGATCGTGCCGATCAACAACATGACCACCTGCTTCGCCTCGCAGGCGGATGCGACGGCGTCGGGCGTGGCCTCCCACCCGCAGTGCTGGGCAAAGAACAACTGGAACTTCACCTGGGGCTTCCGCTCGCGGCATGCCGGCGGGGCCCACTTCCTCTTCGGCGACGGGTCGGGAAGGTTCTTGGCCGACACGATCGACCACCAGACCTACCAGTATCTCGGCGGCAAGAACGACCGGCAGCAGATCACGGTCGAGTATTGATCGCGGCTGGCGTCGATCGCGAGACGCGATCGGCGTGCACGATCACTCGCATCCGGCGATCTCCTTGGGATGGTCGTGATGATGTGTGGGCGGGCGGTTTTTTCCTCGCAGGGAGCGACATGACACGGCGCGGCAAGATCGACGGACGGTGGTGCTCGTTCGCGGGTGTCCTGCTCGCCTCCGCGATGTTCGCGGGTGGATGCGGCCCGAAAGGGCTGACGGTCTACCCCACGACCGGCACGGTCACCTACAAGGAAAAACCGGTCGCGGGGGCCACGGTGCAATTCATGCCCGAGAAGGGCTCCCCCTGCGACGGCATCACCGACGAGGCGGGCAAGTACACGATCTCCTACCGCGGCAAGCCCGGGGCACCGGTCGGCCCCTGCCGGGTGACGGTGTCGAAGCCCGTCTCGGCCGACATGTCGCAGGGGATGACCGATCCAAAGCCGGAGGATCTCGCGAAGCTCTCGGCCGCGACCATGGCGAAGAAGCCGGCACCGCCGCCCAAGGATGCGATTCCGGCGAAGTACGCGACGGTGGAGAAGAGCGGGCTCAAGGTGGTGGTGACGTCGGACGCCGCCAAGAACGTCTTCGACTTCGCGCTCGAAGACTGATCCGCGGCCGGCTCGGCGAGCGTCCGCCGCCGGTATCATGCTCGCGGATGCCATGCCCGCTGCACCGCGTGATCGCCGCCGCCAGTTCGCAGGCCACGCCGCCCTCGCGGCGGCGGCTGCCGCCCGAGCCGTTGTATGCCGAGACGCTCTCGGCTGTGCTGCTGAAAGCCGTGCCAGTCGTGGCCGAGCCGCTTCAGCCCCAGCCGCCTCCGGCCATGACAGGCGGCCGGTCGTGTTCCTGGCCTTGATCCTCGCCGCGGTCGCCGCCGGATGCGGCCGGCCAGCGCCGCCCCGTACGCCCCCCACGCCCCCGCCGCCTGGTGAATCGGCCGCACCTGCCGGCTCCGGATCATCTGCTGGAACCGCCGCGGCGCCGGCCGACGGCGTGCCCTTCGTCGATCGGGCGGCGGCGCTCGGCGCGGTGGCGGCCTATCGCGCCGGCGGCGAGGCTGGCCACTGCACGATCCTCGAGTCGCTCGGCGGCGGCGTGGGCTGGCTCGATTACGACCGTGACGGCTGGCTCGACCTCGTGGCCGCAGGCGGCGGCGGCTTCGCCGACGGCGGCCGGATCACCGGGCTGGCCACCGCCCTCTTCCGCTCCCGCGGCGGCCGGGCGTTCGTGCCGGCGGCGGAGGCGGCCGGAGTCGCCGACGCGTCGGTCTACTCCCACGGCGTCGCCGTCGGCGACGTCGACAACGACGGCTTTCCCGACCTGCTCGTCACGGGCTACGGCCCGGCACGGCTCTGGCGCAACAACGGCGACGGCACGTTCGCCGCGCAGGGCGCCTGGGGGGGCGAGGGGGACGCGCGGTGGAGTTCGTCCGCCGGCTTCGCCGACTGCGACGGCGACGGCTGCCTCGATCTCTACCTCGCCCGCTACGTCGACTGGTCGTTCGACAACCATCCCGTCTGCGGCGCGACGAAGGACGTCCGCGACATCTGCCCGCCGCGGTCGTTCGCCGGCCTCCCCGACGCGCTCTACCTCGCCACCGGCGACGGCACGTTCGCCGACGCCTCGGCGCGGGCCGGCCTGCGGACCGACGGCAAGGGGCTCGGCGTGCTCCTCGCCGACGTGGACGTGGACGGCGACGTCGACATCTACGTCGCCAACGACACCACCGACAACTTCCTCTACGTCAACGACGGCCACGCCCGGTTCGCGGAGCGCGGGCTCGAGAGCGGTGTCGCGCTCGACGACCAGGGCCTGCCCAACGGCAGCATGGGGGTGGACCTCTGCGACTTCAACCGCGACGGCCTGCCCGACCTCTGGGTGACCAACTACGAGCGGGAGTCGTTCGCCCTCTACCGCGGCGAGGGGCAGGGGCAGTTTCTCCACGTCAGCCGCCGACTCGGGATCACGGCGCTCGGCGGCCTGTTCGTCGGCTTCGGCACGGCCTGCGCCGACTTCGACGCCGACGGACTCGTGGACATCGTCGTGGCCAACGGCCACGTCATCAAATATCCCGACGCCTCACCCCGTCGGCAGCTGCCGCTCTACCTGCGGTTCGACGGCACGCGGTTCGCCCGGGTGCCCGCGGCCGACGGCTACTTCGGCCGCGACCACGAGGGCCGCGGGCTCGCGGCGGGCGACTACGACGGCGACGGCGATCTCGACCTCGCCGTGTCGCACGTCGAGGATCCGCTCGCCGTGCTCGAGAACGGGTTCAACACCCGCGGCCGGACGCTCGTGGTCGAGCTCGTCGGCACGCGGAGCAACCGCGACGCCGTGGGCGCGCGGGTGACCTTCGAGGCGGGCGGCGAAACGCTCCACGCGCAGGTCACCGGCGGGGGCGGCTATCTCTCCCACGGCGACCGCCGGCTGCACCTCGTGCGTCCGGCCGGCGCCGGGGCGGCGCCGCCGGCAAGGCTCGTGGTGACATGGCCCGCCGGAGGTCGGCAGGAGGTTGCCGTGCCGGCCGATTGCCGGATGATGAGGATCGTCGAGGATGCCGCGATCGCCCCGCCGGCCGGGCGGCGGCGCGACACGGCGGCGAAAGCGCCCGCGGCCCTCGGCGGGCCGCCCGCCTCCGACCCAGCGAAAGCCTCGCCATGAGCGGATCCGTGCGCGACCCCGCCAACGAGCCGACGAGGCGACCGGCCGGCCGGCTCGTGCCGCTCGTGCCCCTCGCCGGGCTCGCCGTCGTGGCGGCCGTCGTGGCCGCGGCCCTTGTCACCGCACCGCCGCCCGAGGCCGCGGCCGCGCCGTCGTCGGAGCTCTTCCGCGCGGGGCTCGCCGCCGCCGGCCGGAACGACGCCGCGACGGCGCGGCGGATCGTCCGCGAGCTCCGCGGTCGCGACGCCGCCGCGGCGGCCGGCGTCGTCGAGTCGCGGCTGCTCCTCGCGCGGGGCTTCGTGCAGCCGGCGATCGACGGCCTCGACGCCGTCGACGCGGCGGCGGCCGACGACGAGATCCGGCGGGCCAGCCTGCTCGTGCTCGCCGAGGCGGCGGAGCGGTCGGGCCGGCAGGCCGACGTCGCGTCGATCCTCGCGCCGCTCGTGGCGGCGAACCCCGACGACGTCGCCGCGCACCGCCTCCTGGCCGCGAGCCTCTACGACATCGGCGCGATCGACCCCGCGATCCACCACCTCCGCGAGACGGCCCGCCTCGCGCCGCGCGACCCGCGCCCGCACCGGCTCCTGGGGCTCATCCACAACGATTACGAGCGATACGACGAGGCGATCGGCTTCTACGAGGAGTCGCTCGCCCGCGATCCCGACCAGCCCGGCCGCGACGAGGTGCTCCTCGAACTGGCGGCCTGCCAGGCGAAGACGCTCAGGCACGCCGACGCGGTGGCCACGCTCGACCGGCTTGGCGCCAAAGCGGCGACCGGGCCGGCCGCCGCAGCCGCATCGCCGGCCGCGACCGGCACCGGCACCGCGGCCGCCGTGCTGCGGGCCGAGTGTCTCGTGGCGCTCGGCCGCATCGACGAGGCCCGCGGGCTCGTCACCGCCGTGCTCGACCGCGCGCCCGACGACCCCGGCGGCCTCGTCCTCGCGGGCACGATCCTCCTCGAGGACGGCCGCGCCGCGGAGGCGGCCGAGACGCTCGGCCGCGCGGTGCGGGGCCATCCCCACGACTACGTCGCGCGGCTCCGCCTCTCGCAGGCGCTCGATCGCGCCGGCCGGGCGGACGAGGCGCAGGCCGCCCGCGACGCCGCGGAGGCGATCCGCGCCCGCCGGGTGGAGTTCGCCGACTTGCACCGCGAGGCCTGGGAGCACCCCCGCGATGCAAAGGTGCGGCTGCGGCTCGCGGAGATCGCCGCCGCGATGGGGCGGCCCGATCTCGCCGCGGTGTGGCGGAACGCTGCGGCCGCGGTGGAGGCGGCCGCGTCGCCGGCTGAACGACGGCCACCGGGATCGCGGCCGCCCGGACCGAGCCAGCCGCCGCCGCAAGAGCCATGATGACGCCGTCGCGGTCGCCGCGACCCACGGGGGGGTGGCCCGCGCCATGACGATCCGCCGGATGCTGGAGCACGGTCCGATGAGCCGCGATGCGAAACACGGTCGTGACGGCACGCGCCTGGCGGCGATCGCGATCGTCGCGGCCGTCGTGCTCGGGCTCGTCGCGGCGTGGGCCCTCACCCGCGCGCGGTCGACGGCCGGGAGGCCGCTCTCGACGGACGAGGCCCGCCGGCTCGTCCACGAGAAGAACGTCGCCCTCGGCCTGCTCGAGAACCAGTCGCTCGCCGAGGCCGTGCCGGCGCTCGAGGGCCTGCGGAACGCGCTGCCGGGCGACCCGCTCCCCGTGCGCAATCTCGCCGTGGCCCGGGTCGTGGCCGTGACGAACGCCGGCCAGCCGGCCCCCGCCGACCTGCTCGACGCGGCCGCGCGGGCCCTCGCCGAGATGCGCGGGCTCGAAGGGGATTCGGCCGCCGCCGACTGGCTCGCCTGGCACGTCGCCACCAATCGGGGCGACTGGCGCGAGGCCGAGCGGCGCGCTGCCGCGCTCGTCGCCCGTGATCCCGCCGACGCGGGGGCCTGGTACGAGCGGGCGCGCGCGATCAGGAATCGCGCCACCGGCGGAGCCGCGCGGGCCGGCGAACATGGCGGCGAACATGGCCGCGACGGTGCCGGCGACGGTGCCGACAACGATGCCGACGCCGCGCTCGACCGGGCGATCGACATCGCCCCCGACAATCTCTGGATCGTGGTGGAGTGGCTGCGGGCCACCGCCGACCGGCTCGGTGCGCCGCGCGAGCCGCCGGGCGCCGGTGGCCTCGCCGCCGACCGGGCGGCCGCCCTCGCCGACCGGATCGCCGGCCGCTGGCCCGCGATCGCGCCCTTCGCTCCCGCGATCCGGTCGTTCGGCCGCGTCGACGTGCGCGAGCTGCTCGACGACGCGGTGGCCGCCGTGAAGCGTGGCGACACCGACCGCGCGGCCGGCCGGCTCAAGGCGCTCGCCAACGTGCTCGTGCCGCAGTCGGAGGCCGACCGGCGCGCGATCGACCGCCATCCGCTCGAGTTCGTCGCCGACCGGTTCCGCCCAGAGTTTTACGCCCGGCACGGCCTCGCGGACGCGGCCGCGCCGCCGGCGATGCCCGTGTCGCTCGTCGCGACGGCCGCCTGGCAGCCGCCGGTGGCCGCAGATGGCGACGATGCCGCCCGGGGCGTGCTGCTCGAGGACGTCGATCTCGACGGCACCGCCGACCTGCTCCTGCTGCACGACGCCCGAATCGTGGTCTACGGCCGCGGGACCGATCGTGGGCCCGGCGCCGCCTGGCGGGAAATCTTCTCGGCGCCGGTGCCGGCCGGCGCGACCGGCTTCCTCGCCGCCGACCTCGACCTCGACTTCGACGAAGCCCGCCGGGCGACGGCCGCGGCCCGGCCCGACACCGATCCTCCGGGCGCGGCCGCGGCGCGTCGGCGCGGCTGCCCCGCCGCCGACCTCGATCTCGTCGTCTGGGGCGCCGGCGGGATCGTCTGCCTCGAGAACCGTGCCGACCCGGCGACGGGAGCCCGCACGCTGCGACCCTATCCGGCGAGCGGCCTCGCCGCGACCGGCGTCGTGCGCACCGCCGCCGTCGCCGATCTCGACGCCGACGGCCAGCTCGATCTCGTCACCGTCGACGACGCGGGGCTGCACGTTTGGATCCGGCGCGCCGCCGGCACGTTCGCAGCCGCCGCCGCGGCGGGCGCGGGGCCCCCCGCCGACCTCGGCATCGCGGCGATCCTGGCGATCGACTGGGACCGCGACGTCGACGTCGATCTCGTGGTCGCGGGCGCGGGGGGCGCGGGCTGGCTGGAGAACCTGCGGCACGGCCAATTCCGCTGGGCGGCCTTTCCCGGGGGGGAGGCCGCACCGGCCGCGGCGCCGCGTGGGCCAAGCCCGCGTGGGATCAGCGCGATCGACGCGATCGACTCGGGCGCCGACGCCGCCTGGGATCTGCTGCTCGGCGGCGCCGGCGGCACGCGGCTCCTCCCGGGCCGACGCACCGCGACCGGCGTCGTGCGCACGGGATCGACCGCGGCGATCGCCGCCGACGCCGTGACGGGCCTGACCACCTGGGATTACGACAACGACGGCCTCCTCGATCTCGCCACCTGGGGCGACGCCGGCCTCGCCATTCTCCGCGGGCTGCCCGACGGCCGGTTCGCGGCCACGAACCTCATGGCCGGCACCATCATGGCCGACAATCCGGCTGCCCACGATCCCTCAGCCGGCAGTCCCGCAACCGGCGATCCCGCCGCTGGCGCCCGCGCCGCCCCGGCGCCGCGTGGCGTCCGCGGGTTCGACGCGGCCGATCTCGACCGCGACGGCGATCTCGACGCCGCGGTCGTCGCCGCCGACGGCGTGACGATCCTCGAGAACCGTGGGGGTGACGCCCATCACTGGCTCGACGTGGATCTCGAGGCGCAGCAGATCAAGGGGGCCGACTTCGCGCCGAGCGGCCGCGTCAACGCGCATGGTCTCGGCGGCCTGATCGAGCTCAAGGCCGGCCTCTCCTACCAGCCGCGGTTCGTGCGGCGGCGCACGACCCACTTCGGCCTCGGCGACCGCGCGGAGGCCGACGTGCTGCGGGTGTCGTGGCTCAACGGCGTGCCGCAGAACGTCATCCGTCCGCCGGCCGACCTGCTTCTCTGCGAGCAGCAGGTGCTGCTCGGCAGCTGTCCCTATGCGTATGCCTGGAACGGCGCGCGGTTCGAGTTCGTCACCGATCTGCTCTGGGCCGCGCCGCTGGGGCTGCAGCGGGCGGAAGGGCTGCTGATGCCGGCCCGCGCCTGGGAATATCTGAAGATCCCCTCGGGCATGCTCGTGCCGCGCGACGGGCGATACGTGCTGCAGATCACGGAGGAGCTTTGGGAGGCGGCCTACTTCGACCTCGTGCGGCTCGTCGTGGTCGACCATCCCGACGGGGTGGAGATCGAGTCGAACGAGAAGGTGGGGCCGGCGGAGATCGCGGCCCACAGGATCCACACGCTAGAGTCCCCGCGGCCCCCCGTCGCCGCCCGCGACCACCATGGCCGCGACGTGCTGCCCGCGCTCGCCCGTGCCGACGAGGTCTATCTCCGCCCCGACGCCGCGAAGCGCCGCCAGGGCCTGCTCGAGGAGCATGCGATCGAGCTCGACTTGGGGCCGCTCGCCGACCCGAAGCGGGTGACGCTCTTTCTCCGCGGTTGGATGTTCCCCACCACCGTCGGCATGAATCTCGCCCTCTCGCGCGACCCGGCGCTCGGCACGCCGGCGCCGCCGTCGCTGGCCGTGCCCGACGGCGCAGGCGGCTGGCGGACGGTGCTCCCCTTCATGGGCTTCCCGGGGGGCAAGACGAAGACGATCGCGATCGACCTTTCGGGGCTCGTGCCGCCGGATGACCCGCGGGTGCGGATCGCCACGACGATGGAGATCGCCTGGGACGCCGCCTGGACCACGAGCGGCGAGGAGCCGGCGCCGCTCGCGGTGGTCGAGCTCGCGCCCGCGTCGGCCGATCTCCACCACCGCGGCGTGTCGAAGATCGAGCATCCCGAGGGGGCGGGACCGGAGCGATTCCGCTACGACGACGTCTCCCGCGTTGCCAAGTGGCCGCCGATGCTCGGCCGGTTCACGCGGTATGGCCCGGTGACCGAGCTCGTCGGCGCGGAGGACGACCTGCTCGTGGTGATGGCGGCGGGGGACGAGATGACGCTCGAGTTTCCGGTGCCGCCGGGTCCGCCCCCGGGCTGGCGGCGCGACTTCCTCCTCCACAGCGTCGGCTGGGACAAGGACGCGAACCTCGCCACCGCGGAAGGACAGTCGGTGGAGCCGCTCCCGTTCGTGGCGATGCGGTCCTACCCGCACGCCCCCGACGACGCGCCGCCCGCCACGCCCGCCCGCGCCGCCTGGCTCCGCGACTACCAGACGCGGGAGCAGGCGGAGGACTTCTGGCAGGCGATCCGCCGACATGGGACGGCGAGCCCCGCGCGCTAGCCAACGCAGGACTCGCATACGCCGGCGGAGGGGCGGCCCCGGGCGTCACCGGAAACGTGCCCACGACACCGGCGCAACGCCCCGGTGAAGGGGCCGCCCGTCGCCCCAGTGAGACGGCGTAGTTGGCCAGCGCAGGCATGGATGCCGGAGCGCAGACAACTTCGAGTGAGCCGCAGCCCGGAGGGCGCAGGCGAACGTCCGGCGAGCGGGGCGACGGGCGGCCCCGGGCGTCACCAACCCGGTTTTCCCCGGGCGATTCGCCGCTCCAGCCGGGCGGCGTCGCCGTCTATCATAGGAATGCCCTACAGGGGCCGCGTTTTTCCGGGGAGCGTTCGACGTGCACACCGAGTCGGCCAGCACCGATGTCCCAGGCGCGCCCCGTCCCGGGCGACGCCCCTACGTGCCGGCGATCGGGCCGCGGCTGCGGGTGCTGCTCGTCGTCGTGCTCGGCCTGCTCGCCGTGCTCGTGGCCAACTCGGGCTATCTCGCGGCCGTCACGGCCCTCGAGTGGGCGACGGGCAACGTCTACCAGAACTGGCTCTACCAGTGGATGTTCCTCGGGCACCTCGTGCTCGGGATCGCCTTCGTGGCGCCCTTCGTGGTCTTCGGGGCGGTGCACATGGCCAACACCCGCCACCGGCGCAACCGCCGGGCGGTGCGGGTGGGCTACGCGCTCTTCGCGGTGTCGCTCGCGGTGCTCGTGTCGGGGGGGCTGCTCGTCGGCCTGCGCACGACGGGCACGGCCGCACGGTCGCCGGCGGCGACGCAGCTCGTCTACTGGGCCCACGTCGCGGCGCCGCTGGCGGCGGCGTGGCTCTACTGGCTCCACCGGCTGGCCGGTCCACCGATCAAGTGGCGGGCGGGCCTGGCCTACGCGGGCGTCGTGGCGGCGGCGGTGGCGCTGCTCGTGGGGCTGCACGCGCAGGATCCGCGGCGCTGGCACGCGGTCGGGCCCGAGGAGGGGGGCCGCTACTTCGAGCCGTCGCTGGCCCGCACGGCCACCGGCAACTACATCCCGGCGAGCGTGCTGATGATGGACGACTACTGCAAGCGGTGCCACGCCGACGTCCACGCCGGCTGGGAGGCCAGCGCACACCACTTCAGCTCGTTCAACAACCCGGTCTACCTGGCGAGCGTCCGCGAAACCCGCGCGGTGTCGCTGGAGCGGGGGGGCGACGTGAAGGCCGCCCGCTGGTGCGCCGGCTGCCACGACCCCGTGCCGTTCTACAGCGGCGCGTTCGACGATCCGAAGTACGACGACGTCCGGCATCCGACGGCCCACGCCGGCATCACCTGCACCACCTGCCACGCGATCACCAACGTCAACGGCACCCGCGGCAACGCCGACTACACGATCGACGAGCCGCTCCATTACCCCTTCGCCACGAGCGACGATCCCGTGCTGCAGTGGGTCAACACGCAGCTCGTGAAGGCGAAGCCGGCCATGCACAAGAAGACGTTCCTCAAGGACTTCCACACCACGGCCGAGTTCTGCTCGACCTGCCACAAGGTGGGCCTGCCCGGCGAGCTGACGCACTACAAGGAGTTTCTCCGCGGCCAGAACCACTACGATCCCTTCCTGCTCAGCGGCGTGTCGGGGCACGGGGCGCGAAGCTTCTACTACCCCGAGCAGGCGAAGGCCAACTGCAACGCCTGCCACATGCCGCTGGCGGAGTCGGCTGACTCGGGGGCGAAGTTCTACGACGCCACCGGCCGGCTGACGGTGCACGACCACCTCTTCCCCGCCGCCAACACGGGCATCGCCTGGCTCAAGGACCGCCCGGCGGCCATCGAGGCGCATCGGAAGTTTCTCGAGGGCGTGGTGCGGGTGGACATCTTCGGCGTCCGCGACGGGGGCACGGTGGACGGCCGGCTGCACGCGCCGCTCGACCCGGCGGTGCCGACGCTCGCGCCGGGAGGCCACTACCTGCTCGAGAGCATGATCCGCACGCTCAAGCTCGGGCATCCCTTCACGCAGGGCACCGCCGACTCGAATGAAATCTGGCTCGACGTCACCGTCACGAGCGGCGGCCGCGTCATCGGCCGCAGCGGCGGGCTCGATCCGGCGGCCGGGGGCGAGGTGGACCGCTGGGCGCACTTCGTCAACATTTTCATGCTCGACCGCGACGGCAACCGGATCAACCGCCGCAACCCGCAGGACATCTTCGTGCCCCTCTACAACCACCAGATCCCGCCGGGCGCGGCCTGGACGGTGCACCACGCGCTCGACCTGCCCGCCGACGTCGTCGGGAGCGTGACGGTGAACGTGAAGCTGCGGTATCGGAAGTTCGACGCGGAGTACATGCGGTACGTGGCGCGAAACGCCCGCCCCGGCGACGATCCGCTGCGCGGCATGGACTCTGGCGGGCCCTCGTCGGCCGCCGCGGACTACGTCAATCCGCTGCCGATCACGACGCTCGCCGAGGACGAGGTCACCTTTCCGGTGGCGGCGCCGGGCGCGGAGCCGCGGGAGCGCGTCACCGCGACGGGTGCGGCGGCCTCCGGGGCCGCGGCGGCGACACCAGAGTGGCAGCGGTGGAACGACTACGGGATCGGCCTGCTCGTGAAGGGGAAGGCCGAGCTGCGGCAGGCGGAGGAGGCGTTCGCGGAGGTGGAGCGGCTCGGCCGGTTCGACGGGCCGCTGAACCTCGCGCGGGTGCATTTCGAGGAGGGGCGGGTGGACGAAGCCGCCGCCGACCTCGTGCGCGCCGCGGCTCACGCCGATCCCGCGCCCCCCCCCTGGACGCTCTCGTGGCTGTCGGGCCAGGTGAACCGGCAGCAGGGGAGGCTCGAGGAGGCGGAGACGAACTTCCGCAAGGTGCTCGAGGACCGCACGCCGCAGATGCTCGCCCGCGGCTTCGACTTCAGCCTCGACTACGAGGTGCGAAACCTGCTCGGCCTCACGCTCCACGACCGGGCGAGCCAGTGCCGCGGCGTCGACGCGGCGGAGCGTCGCCGAGCGCTGCTCGAGGAGGCCGCGCGGCAGTTCGAGCGCACGCTCGCGACCGACTCGGAGAACGTCACGGCCCACTACAACCTCCAGCTCATCCACGGCCAGCTCGGCGACGACGCCGGGGCCGAGGAGCACCGCCGGCTGCACGAGCGGTACAAGCTCGACGACAACGCCGCCGACCGGGCGGTGGCGCTGGCCCGTGAGAAATATCCCGCCGCCAACCACGCCGCCGAGGCGCTCGTGATCTATCCGCTCAGGCGGCCGGGGGCGCCGGAACTGCCCGCCGAGGCCGGGACCACCGTGACGACCGACGTGACGACCGACGCCGCGGAAGCGCCGCCGGCGACGAAGGCGGCCGCACTCGGGCCGCGGGCCGGCGTGGCCGGTAGCAGCGTGGCCGGCAGCAGTGTGGCCGGCCCGCCATG
>Ga0209189_1000905_pt1 | contig 23030 bp, 20 predicted proteins | sample C_130820_EF_Meta_FD_187308 | JGI IMG/M metagenome (GOLD analysis project Ga0209189, IMG submission 187308) | Freshwater microbial communities from Lake Croche, Canada to study carbon cycling - C_130820_EF_MetaG (SPAdes) (version 3) | ecosystem: Environmental > Aquatic > Freshwater > Lake... | reverse complement strand
TTTAGGTGGAATTGCCACTCCGCATTGATTTTCTGTAATCATTCCCGCCAGCCATCCAGGATAATTATTGATTACAGGTATACCCGCTGAGATATAATCGAAAAACTTGTTAGGAGATGTTCCGTAATAAAATGCAGGGATATTGTCTAAAAACATGAGTCCACAATCTAACTGAGCGGTAATTTGAGCGAGCGCTAACTTTGAAATCGGGGGGTGAAAAATAACGCAATCTAACTGTTCTTGGGTAGCCAATTTCTGTAGTCGTGCTTTTTCCGAGCCATCACCAATTAAGAGAAATTTAATAGTGGAGATATTTCTTTTTTTAAGTTCACGCGCTGCTTCAATAATAGCGTCGAGTCCATTCGCTTTACCATGAGCTCCGGTAAAACCTGCCACAAAGTCGCCTTCTTTGATGCCCTCAATTTTTATAGTGGATTTGGGCTGCGGTTTAAAAATTTCGAGATCACAGCCATTAGGGATTAAAGCGATGGGATGATTTTTTGCCGAACGATGGCGAATGCCTTGAACAATTCCTGGTGATAGCCCAACACAAGCGGAGGACGCTCGATATGCACAGCCCTCAATGGCCCACATTCCGCCCAAGAGAATAGGATTTTTCATGCCCATGGCCTTGGGTAATTCGGGCCATAAATCTCTTACCTCGAAAATAAAATTTTTTGCTTTTAACCAACTGGCAAAAATTCCTGGTAACGCGGCGGTGAGTGGCGTCGAAGTTGCGAAAACTACATCGTATTCAAAATCGAGGGCGATTTTAATGCTCTTAAGCGCATATTTAAAAAAAGTAATGAGTCTTCGCCCAATGCCATCGTGATTTGAATAGCTTAGAGGTAGAGCTATCACATCAATCCCATCGATTAATCCACGTGACCATCCCCTCTTTTCATCAAAAGGTAAATTGAGTGAGTCGCGATCCATCTGACCGCAAACCATGGTTACCTGATGTCCACGCCTGATGAGCGCTTGAGCAAACTCGTAAGAACGAGTACCCGAAGACCCTTTGGGGGTGGTGAAGTGTTGATGGAAATAAAGTATTTTCACTTTTATTGATTCAAGCCGGCTTCGAGAATCTGTCTTATTTTGTGTGAGGTCTGACCGTCACCGTAAGGATTTTTTAGACTCGATCGTCGTTGATATTCTCCTGGATTATTTAAGAGCAAATCTGCTTCGCGCAGAATCACTTCAGGGTCAGTACCAACGAGACGACAGGTACCAGCGTCAACGCCCTCAGGACGCTCAGTGGTATCACGCATCACCAATACTGGCTTACCCAATGAGGGGGCCTCTTCTTGCACGCCACCCGAATCACTAAGCAGGAAGGTGCAGCGATTCATCAACCAAACGAATTCCTCATACGCAGCGGGAGCAACGAGGGCTATGCGTGGGTTGGATCCTAAAATACGGTTAACAGGTCCTTGAACCTGTGGGTTTAAGTGCACGGGATAAAGTACGCCCACATCGGGGTGAATTTGCGTAAGGCGATTAATGGATTCACAAATGCGCTCAAACCCACCACCGAAAGATTCGCGGCGGTGACCAGTAACTAAGATCCATGGCTTACGGGCACCGTCTGCTAAAAACTCTTGGGCAAAGGCGGCAGGAATTCCGACTTTTTCAGCGACCGATTGAGCAGACAGACCTCGGGTACTTTGATTTTTTCTTACGTGAAGCAAAGCATCAATGACTGAGTTGCCAGTGACATAACAACTTGCTGGGTTAATTCCCTCTTTAACTAAATTCGCTTTAGAAATTTCCGTAGGACAGAAATTCCAACGCGCCAGCGGAGAGGTCAAGCGACGGTTCATTTCTTCCGGAAAAGGTGAATCCATGTTGCCCGTGCGAAGTCCTGCCTCCACATGACCAATCGGGATGCGATTATAAAAGGCAGCGATGGCCGAAGCTAAAACCGTGGTGGTGTCACCCTGCACTAAAACTGCGGCAGGTTTATGTTCCACAAACCAAGCGGAAGCGGCTTGGATGACGCGACCCGTGAGATCAGGTAACGTCTGTCCGGGTTGCATTAAATTTAAATCAAACTCTGGCTTGATACCAAAGACCCCCAAAGTCTGATCGAGCATCTGGCGGTGTTGACCCGTAGAGAGAAAAATTGGCTGAATGGTTTTAGACTCTTGGAGTGCAAAATAAATCGGCGCCATTTTTACACACTCGGGACGAGTGCCGGCGATGATTGCGATAGTTTTTTTCATAAAAAAATTTTATTATGATTTTTGGAAGCGTGAAATACCGTGGGCGAGCATTTGTGTTAAACCCCAAGCGGTAAAAACTAACCCGCCGACGGCATAGGCGGCGATGGGCGGGTAGATAATGGCAATACATCCCAAGGACAGGGCTAATCCAATGATGACTGGCCATTGACGCAGCCAGATTAAGAAGCCAAAGAAAATTAATCCGAGAAGAGCCTGGATATAATAAATCCAAGCGGACGACCCAGGCTTGTAAGGAGAAAGCACACCAATACTCAGATTTAAGAATATATTTTTAGCGGTACGTAATGGATTTGTTTTAATGTACTCAATCGTATCATTTTTGAGTAATTCATTGTAATCATGTCGCAGCTCTTTGTTGTAATAATTTTTCCCAAAAGCCATCTCGATAGTGACACCCGATTTTTCCTTAAAATGAGCGTAAGAACAATCATCGGATAAATATAGTCCTGAGTTGTTAGGGTAAGCACCCAAACCCGTATAAACGGTATGCCACATCATCTTATTGGTTTTTGGAATAAAACAAAAAAACACTACAAATAAAACGATGCTCACATAAGTAATCCAGTGACGTATAAAATAAAGTGCTAGGGCGAGTACAAGTAAGGCTATAAAAACTACGTTGGGTCTAATCGCTGTACATAACGCTAGGGATAGCGCCAACGGAGGCAGGTACCAAACGTTTATTTTTTCTCGATATTGCCAAAGGATGATAGCCAGGAGTGACGGGAAGGCCTGCCAAGAGTAATAGTAAGGGAAAGTAATTAAATGCAGCGTGAGTGGATTACAGATAAATAGAAAAGTGAACAGATACCTTTGCCAACCCGCTTTGAGACTATTCAAAATAAGCATTGATAGACTAAGGTGTAATAAAATTACCAGTAATACTGCACCCTGCAGATCGCCCAAGAATGGGAAGGCTTTACGCGTGAACCACAAAACCCACATCCAACCTTCGTCATGAGTGGAATAGGTTATCAGTTTTTCAGGATTAGGCGTGGGGGTAGCGACATCGGTCCACCGCTGTTCGATTGTTTTTTGTTTATAAAGAAAGTCATCACCGAGCGCGACCTTCCAAGGTTGCCCCGGAGACCAATTCGCTGCGCCTGAGGTATAGGGCACAACCCAAATCGGGCCCTGCATACTCTTATTGTGAAAAGGAATAACTAAAACGATAAAAAGTAGTAAAGGTGCGATAATAACTTCAAACCACCATCGCTTATCGGGCGAAGAAAATTCTGAATTGCCCTCCTTAAAAACGTAAAAGTATCCTGCTAAAAAATTAATTACGGGTTGAATAGGTAACTGAATCGCAAAAGAAAGATTATCCGTGAGGCCAAGCCCGTCATGCATGACCATGAAAACAATTTGGGCTAATAAAAATCCAGCTAGGCGGGATTGCAAGTAAGGTAAAAAAGACTGGGCCCAAGATTGGGTCGACTCAAAGGTCCATTTTTGGTGTAAGACAAATGACAGCCCAAAAGAGAAAGCAAAAGAGATAATCCGGGCCAAGGAAGCCGAGAGGCCCCAATGTCCTAGTAGTTTAAAAAGAGCAAAGTCGCAGAGTGTAATAAACAGCCCTGAAATGAGGAAACGTCCTCCTCTTTTAAAAAAGATTTTTGAAAACATAATTTTTATTTACTGCTGAGAGTTTTTTTCAACGTGCTGTGTTTTTTTAAATCCCTGAAATTCTTGGACGACATATCGAGGCCGATTTTTTATCTGCGTGTAAATCCGACCGATATACTGTCCCAATACTCCGAGACTCAATAACTGCACTCCTCCTAAAAACCCAATTACTAGGAGTAAGATGAGCATTTTAGAAACCCATAAGCCGGTGATTATTTTTTGGGCAATTACCGCCAGCAAACCTAAGGTCGTCAGAGTGGTGATGCCCAAACCTAGTGCTAAGATAAACTCCAGCGGTTTGTTAGAAAATGATAAAAGCGCGTCACGCGCCAACATCACGAGCTTGGAGACCGACCATTTAGTTTCCCCGGCAAAACGCTCGGCAACATTATAGGGCAAGGCAATTTGCTTGAAGCCGACCCAGCTTACCATGCCACGGATAAAGCGATCCTGTTCGGGCATCGATTTTAACACGTCGACCACGGGTCGCGTCATTAAACGAAAATCACCCGTATCTGGAATGAAGACCGAGGAAAATTTATTGAGAATACGGTAGAACAATCGGGATGTGAAAAGTTTAAAGAAGGACTCTCCGGGGCGCACGCTGCGGATGCCATAAACAACGTCATACCCCTCTTCCCATTTCTTGATCATTTCGTGTACGAACTCGGGCGGATTTTGTAAGTCGGCATCGATTAAAACAATAGCATCGCCTTGGGCCGCATCAAAACCAGCAGTTAAGGCCATCTGCTGTCCAAAATTTCTGGAGAACACGATAATTTTTATGCGCTCATCGGTGTGCGCAAAGGATTTGAGAATCGGGCGGGTCTGATCCATCGACCCATCATCAACAAAGATAAATTCTACCTCTAAGTTTTTAAGTTCGGATGCGAAAGATTTTAGTCTTTTGACCGTTTCGGAAATCACCGCTTCTTCATTATAACAAGGGATGATGACAGATAACAATTTAGATTGTGCCATGAGGGTGATAAAAATTTTAGTTATTTAAATGGGCTTTAATTAAAACAGGCTCGACCGCCTCCCATGTATATTTACCTTGGAGCTTCGCTATATGGGCGTATTGGCCACGTTGAGCCTTTAGGTCTTCGAGTATGTTCGTTACCTCAGTTGGGCTGTAAGATTCCAACACATAACCCAGTCGTTGCGCACGAACAAAAGCCGATACTAAAACTTCTTGATTAATAATCACAGGAACGCCGGCCTGGATTCCATCGTAAATTTTATTGGGGGAAGCGTAGATATTATTAGTAATATTAGGCTCATATAGGCAGAGAATATAATCGCACTGTTTGGCAATTTGGGCGGCGGCAGATTGATGCACAACCCCGTGATAGGTAACCTGAGGATGTTTACATAAATCCCTCCCTGTATTATCATAAAGCCAACCGGCGACGTGGACATTGAGTGTCGGATCCTGTTTCAATAAGTTGAGTATAAATGGTATGCCTCGATCTAGACCGATAGAACCTGAGATAAAAATCTTTAAAGGACCTACGGGCTCAGCTTTAACCTTAACTGAAGCGTTATCGGTCAAAGGGAAGTTGGGCAGAACCCGGGCTTTGCCGCGCGACCACTCGGGCAATAAATTGAGCCGGGCTTCGTCCGTAACCAATATAGCCGAAGCCGAACCGTAAATGATTCTTTGCAGCACAAGTTTAAACATATTCACCATGCGCGAGGTCGACTTTAGAAAGAATGAGTCAAATACATCGAGGACCCAGTGCCGACTTATTAATAGAAGTGGGTATAAAATTAGGGCGAGATTTTCATTAATGACGTGGATTGATTGAAAGCTCCAGGGCTTTAAATAGGCCACCCGGAAAAACAATTTAGCAATAGTCAACGGCGATCGGCGTAGACCTTTAACAAAATATTTTCTACAGGACTCGGGTAACATATCCGTCGTCGATGTAGGCGTTTGAATGCCAATAAAAGTGATATCAAAGTCTACACTCAGACTTTTAACTTCCTTAAAAATTCTCGTGTCGGTGCCGTCGTTTACGGAGATATATAGCAATGTAGAACGCATATTATACAAATTGTTTATGTGGGCTGTTAGAGCGAATAATGAAAAGAGAAATCAAGAAAAGACAAAGAAACGAAGCGGGGTGCCCTAAATCAAAAAGACTAAAACTCTCACTGATCGCTCTTAATAAAACACAAGTAAGAATACTCAGCGTAAAAAAACGAGAGAGTCTGGACACTCTCTGGTCACTACACAGTTTAAAAATCAACCAAGCAAAGAATACTAAATAAAATAAGAGTATGTGCAGGCCCATTTGCGTGGCTACATTGAGATAACCATTATGGAGATTATTACCCATGTTCTTACCCTCTAGATTAATCTCGATACTCTGTCCGTAACCATAACCCCAAGGTTGCTGCTTAATATAATCCAAACCAATTTCACGCAATGCCTCGCGGCCTCCTGCTGACTTTTCCGCCAGCTCTAGAGAGTTCATGTTAGTAATATCCTCCCCTTTACGACCGAAGGTCATAGACTGTAAGGTGTCGTTACTCATAATAAAAAACAAACCACCGACGATGAGCGCAATCAAAGCTAGTGACGATATTTTTACTCGGTAATAGTAGATTAAACCAGGGGCGAAGACCAAAGGTAGAAACAGAAAGGCGGCTCGGGACCCTGAAGTTAAGGCACCTACTGTCGCTATTGAGACGACTACCACTCTCCAAGATTTCTTAGGAATAAACATACCCGAGGCGATCACCAGATTTGCATAAAATGCGGAAAGGTGCAACGAGGTCGCCTTTTCTTTGGCGCTATCGGCAATGGCATTTCCTTTTAGAGCTAATACAGCCCATATAATAAAGAAGGCCGGCGCAATAGATTTAACCAACTGCTCATCTGCCCTAGCTCTACATCGCAAAGACATTAATGTCATTCCAAACAATGTAGCCATCCAGAGAGCCCACTTTAAGGTGCTGTCTGTCGGATTAGTAGAAACTAAGCAATTGAATGCAGCGAGTGGAAGAATACATATGACAATCAAAATAATTGATGAAAATTGCTTTCCATCGGCACTTCTAAACCCAATGACTAATCCATAAAGTATCATAGCCATACTAAAATAGGGCAACAAGTTGCCAGAAGGATCGATGATTAAACTCGTCGCATATCCAATAGCGAAAGTGTAAAAATACCGAGGTGCTAAACTCAGTGAGCTCATTTTAGGTATAAATTACGTAAGGATTGGGTCATGGCTGAAACGGTGAAAGGTGATGCGCTTAAGATTGATTTCGAAACTACTGGAGGACGGATAAGAGCCTGATTAATCGCTAGGGCTAACTCGGAAGGATTGTTGGGGGAAACCAAAATACATCCACCGAGTGCCTGGGCAATTTCAGGAATGCCTCCAACGCTGGCGGCCACACAGGGTAGGCCTGCCGCTAAAGCTTCTAAAATTGCGACCCCGAGTGCCTCCGATCGAGAGGGTAAGCAAAATAAATTCGCATGCCAGAAAAGTGCTTTCGTTATTTCACGCGAGGTTTGACCATGAAACTGAATGGTATGAATTGGATTCTTAATCGAACCAGCTAACTCTGGAAATTCGGTTACAAATTGTTGCTCGGTGACGCCTGCGATGGATAAGTGAAGCGGCGTTTTAATTAAAGGCAAGGCGTTGATTAAATCATCTAAACCCTTCCGACGAAAATCAGACCCTACATACAAAACTACTGGGCGGCTATCAACGACCTGATGAGGATTAGCTGGTAAAACCGCAGGGCGTTCAAATTGCGAAGTATCCACCGCTTTGTATAAAACTTTAAGATGCTCCGGATGTTTCGGTTTATAAGCTGCTAAAATATTCTGCTGCGTAAACTGGGAATTACACAAGGTCAGTGTCTGTTCGTTGACAAATTGGCGTTCTAACCACCAGCGACGGAGCAACGCGACCCAGCGTCGCACTCCATAAGTTTTGATTATTTTAAATGCCTGAGAAAAAACCGTAGTGTTTTCGTAGTCATTAATCTGTCCCCACACGGGCCAAGGAGAGTTTAATAAACAGGCATGTAAGTTGCTACTATTAACATGCAAAATACCTGAAGGGCCCAATGAATACGCTAAGGCTAATCCCTTCTCCGCTACCGCCTTATATAAAGCTAATGAGCCCTCAGGAGGATTAATTAAATGTAAACGTGCATGATCCGAGCCAGAACCCGTGGCGACTAAATGAAATTCAATCTCGGGATCATCGCGGAAGGCCTCCCATAAGTAGCGTGCATAGATTTCCGGGCCCGTCCCACCCTTCCCCCATGAAGTTGTAATGAATATAACTTTCTTCTTCATTTAATGACTTCAGCATAAGCCTGCTGGAGGCGAGATGCGACCACCGCAGGCGAGTGATTTTTAATGGCTAAATCATAAGCCTCACGACCCCTCTCAGGTAAATCTGTACATTCGAGCGCCGTACGAATCGCCATTACCATGGAATCTAAATTCTGGGGCTGATATGAGAACAAACAACGAGGTCCCAGAATTTCAGCGACCGAACCCGTGTTCACACAACAAACCGGTAGGCCAAAACTCATCGCCAAGATAACGGAACCCGGGTTCATGGGAATATCGTCGTAACTTAAAACAACACAATCAGCAGCCCGCATGTAAACCTGGATTTCATCATCAGGGATAAATCGAGCATGTATGGTCATTTTAGCTCGTCCCGACTCTAGTTTATTATTCCTATTTATTTCTTCGATTATCTCCGGCTGACCACAGGATCCAGCGATGAGTAAGTGGGCATCTTTAACATCAGCCGCAAAGAAGGCTTTGCTTAACAATCCCAAGCCCTTGTATTTATTGATGCGACCCAACGAAAGCATCACTTTTTCCTGTGGGGCGATGCCTAACTTTAATCGAGCCTGATCGCGACTGATAGTATCTTTATATTTTCCGATATAATTGCAGTGCGGAACGATAAAAAACTTTGTTGTGTCAGGAATCTTGTAAGATTTAGAAAAAATTTCTTGAGCAGCTTTACTGGCGACAATGATTCCATCGGCCTGGTTTACAATTTTCTGGATTTGGATTTTTTCGAAATCAGGCGAGGCGGCGTCGTGTGGATACAAATTATCTGCCGAATAAATTAAGGGTATGCGACTAAGGCAGTTCAAACCATCAGCAAACATGATTCTCTTAATCAGCGTACCGAACCATGTTGACGAATGATAGAAATTACTTGGCCAAAACATGTGAATTAAATCCACCCCTGATTGGCACGCTCGGCGAATAGGGAAAAATTTAGTATCCTGTAAGGGCAAAGGCGAATTTCCACCCTGCTCGACAGCGTCCGCCACCATTTTGGTGTAAGGGTTTTCCTTTCCTCCGAATGGAAATAACCCGATTTTAAAATTTGAATGCATTTTACTCAAATAAGGACGATATTAATAAATCCGAGCGATTACAGATAACCTTAAGTTTTAAAATTTTTGATGAGGTTATTTTCGTAATTTATAATCTCTTCCGTAATATTATCAGAGATTTTTTGGCGCAGAGTTTTATCTAGAATTAAAGTTTCTATATTTTTGATAAAACCTTCTTCACCCTCGGCAACCATAGCATTTACTCCCGAAGAAAGAAATGGGTAGCTATCTTGCATATTTTTGAATCCCAGCAGGCATGGCTTGAATCGCGCTAAACCAGCAATGCGAGTGCGGGTACCAGTCATCCCCGCATAGGGTATAATGTGAATCATTCCGGCTTCAATTTTCCCCTCAAGGTCTAATACAAAACCGTGAAACACAATCTTAGGATGGCCCTCTAGTGAGGGGAACTGCTGCAAGACGTAATCTTTAACATTTCCAAAAAATTCGAGGATAAAGGGCAGGTGTTCAATGCGCGGAAAGACTTTTTTGAAGAAAAACTCTAGTCCTATTCGGTTCGCGGTCGCCCCCGCGGTTCCCAAATGATAAATTTTTACCATAGATCCAGATGGCTTTAAGCTACCAGGCGAGAGCGAAGGATAGAAACAAGGGAGAAACTGGGCTTGGTGTGCTGCGGGTGCAGCAGCATTGATTTCATTTAGTTCCGACTGCGAGCCAGAGACGAAAGATGAAATTTTTTTGAGGACGGTTGCTTCTAACTTTTTCACCAGAAGGCTCCGTAGCCAGTGTTTGGGCGAACTAGCTCTAATATCTAGTATTTTAAATAAAAAATCGTGGTGGCTATAAATAATTTTTTTTGCCCAGTGCTTTTCGCTCGAAATCAGGAAAAGATATAAGACTGGCATAAGATGTTCACACCAAATAAACTCTACTTGGGTCTTATCACTTAAAAAATCAGTTAAAGTTGAAAGCCCCTGATGGCTTGTCTCGTCTAATTTGTATATCCCACGAATAAGTTTAGTAATTTTACGTGTAAAAAATAACGGCAGACTCTTTAGGCTGAGTGAACTAAATCGAGTTTCAGGAATGGCAATAGGTACCAAGAAAATTTTTGCCTGATCGAAGTCTGGTTTTTCTTTCCAGAAATTCGCACTTTCGTTAAGAAAAACTATTTGAATTTCTTTGTGTGGATATTTTTTAACGAGAAACCTTAAATGCGAGGACGATAAGGCAGCGGCTCCATTAAGATTAAAAGAGTAAGGCTGCTCTGTGATAAATATAATCATTTTTCCTTTAATCCTGCCAACTAGTTTCCCATTCAGACTTTAGCTTAATTTGTCTTAGGGTCTGTTCAAAATTCGTGTAACCTGAAAGCAACTGATCAGAGATTAGATGCCGTGAAATAAAAACCGCTTCAGAGGATAAAAAGTTAGCGTACTCCTCTGGTACCGGTAAAAGTGTTCGTGACGATTGCGCTGAAAGTTGTTTTTTTTGCTTACCTTCGGGCTTAAGGAAAATTTTTCTGATTTTATTAAGTATTCCGAGTAATCCTGATAACAACGGAATTTTCATGAGTGGCTTAAACTTTTTTACGTCAATCGCACTGATGATAATTTGGCTGATTCTAACCTTCTGTCTTTTTAGTAACTGTTTATTTTCAGTCCTATCCATAAACTGGTAATGAAGATTCTCACCTGCACTAAGAGCAAGCGTGCGGTAGTATTCGATATAGGTCAGCGGCTGAGGATTACTTAAAACATAAGTCTTAGAGTCACTTTTTGGAATACACGCCGCGTTGATCATGGCACCCACTACGTCATCAATATATATCCAATTAAGTTTTCCTTCTCCGCGGTGCACGAAAACCACAATATAAGAACGAATCTCCCGCAGGATTCGATTAACATAGGATGGTGCACCTGGCCCAATGATAGCAGAGGGTCGGAGCACACAGAAGGGAATATTCAGCTTTTTACATTCAACTGCGATCAGTCTTTCCACGCCTAATTTATTTCTCCCATAATCATCGATTGGTTTTAGGTTACTGTTTTCATCGATAACACCCGTATTTTTTTGCGCAAAGACGCTTACCGTACTTAAGAAGACAAACTTGTGCGGGGCACAGACTGCCACTGCGTTGAGCAAATTTTTGGTTCCACTGAGGTCGGTTTTTTCACGCTCCTGGCCCGACCCAGAACTTCCGTAGGCGCAGTGAAAAATGTAGTCGATTTTGGCAGGAAGTTGCTTTTTCCAGGTATCGTTTCTTAGATCACCGTAGATAAACCGAATCGGTAAATGGCTAAGTTTGACCGCACGTGAGTAGTCCCTGACCATGGCGTAAACCTCACAACCGAATTGAATACTTAAGATTTCAGCAAGACGTGAGCCAACAAAGCCCGTGGCACCCGTAATCAAAACTTTAGAGCCTTTTTTGATTCGATCACCAGCCAAGAATGGAATTTCTACTGTTGGAGTATCAAGCGAGAGATTCATAACAGTGAGTGATAAATTTAACCGACTTTAATGCCTCAGCTGCACCGGGCAAAATATTAGGATAGATGATTTTATCTTCAGGATGAACTCTACTAAAGAAAGCATTCATCTGCCTAGAAAAAGCGGTCGGAAGGTGGTCACTAATCCGGTGATTAAGTTCAACCCTGGGATATGCCTTCATGTGTATACGAATAGTGTCTGGCTCGCTTAAAGAAAAATAGAGGGACGCTTTTTCTAATTCTAGTTTTATAAAACGGCTCACATTACGAATTCGGCTAAATCTCATTGAACCAACTCCAGTCGAAAAAGAAAATTGAGCGGCACACTCTGATTCAAGACCCCCCTGATTGTTGTCTTGGTATTCCGTAATTTTTAGATCGCCCAAAACAGAGAACAGAAAATCTACCCAGTGAATTCCGCTATCCATAAAAACACCACCGCCTGACTTTTCACGGTTTAGCAGGTAGTCACTCTGTAGATTCCAATTAAAAATTCCCCCGTCTGAAATTTCTACATTCTGAACCAATCCAAAAATAGACTGTTCAATTATCTCTCGTAAAAATAGGGAGGAGTCAAAAAAGCGGCGGAGATGAGCCACAAAAACTGGCGAGGAATTTCCTACGGGGAAATCTACAAAAGTATCTGGATTTATCACGACGGGCTTTTCAACCAGAACTGGGATTTGGGCTTCAGTGAAATGATTAATGAATTTTGCGTGTAAAAAATTAGGGACGCAAATAAACCCGGCGTTGAAAGACTCGCGTTGAACTATATTTTGGAAGTCTTCAGTCGTATACACAAATTGTGGATACTTATTTTTTAGTTCTCTTAATCGTTCTTCGTTTTTATCCAAGACATGAAGCTCAATGTTCTCTTTTTGATCGAAGAATTTAAGGTAGAGCTGTTCGGAGATAGCTCCAGCACCCACTAAAATGTATTTATTTTTTGGCATTAACTAGGGTGCGCTTGATGAGAAAAGAAAGGAGTGACCACGAAAACAGTAGACGCGGAAATTGCGTACAAAAAACAAAAAAATCACGAAAGCGGTTTTCGTAAATTAAACGGACGGATACTTCTTTTCTATATGAAAGTAGAAATTCGCTTAAAAATTTATGGGATTTATTAACACAAAGTGGAAAAAACTCTCTGGTGGAACAAAGCGCGAGGGCCGATATCGGCTTACCAGCTTTTTTGCCAATGCCTAAGCTGGAATGGTTATCATCAACCATCACCACAACGTCAGGTAGGCGATAGATTTGTGGGCAGAAAAGCATAACCTGTAACCATAAATAAATATCTTCACCAAATAGCACTTTTTTGACTGCGTAATAACCTTTTGTTTTCTGGAAAATTTCTCTTTGAATTAAGCAAGCCCCAGCTGCAAAAAAATCACAGGCTTGGCGAAAGGACTTTTGATCCATTTGAGCAACAGGCAAAAAGCCTTCCTCTTTTTTTTCACCGATAAAATAAGGAAAGTGACTCGCAGATTTACCTACATAGTGAAAGGCACCTACGATAACTCCCCGGTTTTTTTTGATTTGTGGCGCTATTGTTTTTTCAAAATCAGGATGTAAAAAGTCATCAGCATCCAAAAATAATAGATATCTACCGACGGCTTCGGCTGCTCCGCGATTTCGGGCTGGGCCTGGTCCAGCATTTTCCTGTCGAATGATGCGAAACGGTGGATATTTTTCCGTTTCGTTGATATGTACCGGCGGACTACTTCCATCGTCAACCAAAAGTATTTCGATTTCTGTATATTCGAAGCTAATACTTTTTAAGCAACGCTGCAGCGTTTCATTTTTTTGATAGCACGGAATAATGATGGATATTTCGATCACTGAAAAAAATTTTGATTAAGCAATAAATGGGATAAAGCGCCCGAACTTCCCTCTGATTAATCTACGTTCTTCATCATTGAGTACTAATTTCCACGATAGAACCGGGTAGAAAATAACCAAAGCGGTTAAATATATCGGAATTTGTATCCAAAGTGAAAATGTTTGGACAGATAACAGCCAAAATGGTCCAACAAATAAAATGAATAAGGTAGTTAAGGGTAGAAAGTATTGTCGAAGACAGTCGCGATAGGTGAGGTCGATTCGGTTTGCAGTATTAATGAAAAATCCAACCCGAACAAAGAATTCGATAATTACTCCCGGAATCAAGACACTCAAAATTCCCATTTGAAAATATTTTATTAAAATCACTGAACATATTATATTAATGATACTAACGACTAGGTCGGCTTTTATCATAAAATCCAACTGATTGATTCCGAAAAGAATACTGTAGGCGGAGCCCTCAATATAGAAAAATAAATCAATGAGGGACCAAAATACTAATACTTGATAAATTAAATGGATATCCTGTGCCTGATAGGCTTTACCAAGCCAGAGACTAATCATCCACTCACCATAGAAACAAAAAGTGAAAAATATTGGCAAGTAAGCTAATACCGTGAATTTAGATCCTGAAATCAAAAGAAATTGTAGTGATTTCTTGTTTTCATCACGATGAGCCTTCGAAGCAGATACAAATAACTGCCCGGCCATCGAGGAAACAATAGGACGAATGCTTTGAACGAGTGCAGAACCGGGTCGATAAATGGCGAGCGACGCTGGCCCTAAAAAATAAGACAAAACGAGCGGATCAGAATCAAATTTGATTTTTTTATTCCACTTTGAGAGTAGCATTTTCCATCCAAAGCCAATTAAAGAACCGAGACGCTTCCAGGAAAATAGCGAAAAGTGAATACCGAGGTATGGAAAGTATTTTTTACTTAAAAAAACAAGAACCAGTAATTCCATTGTTTTTGAAAGTAATGTAGCAATCATCCATGCATAATAGCTTAAATCAGTTACCCAAACTAACAAAATGGTCAGACCAATCCCTAAAATTGAGAAGAAACTGGAGCGGTAATTTACTAAATCAAACCGATTTTTACTGATAAGTAGGGCTGAAAAAATCGGATTTATTATATTTATAAACAAATAGAAAAAGACGAATAAGTAGATTATGGGCGACTCTACTAATTGCGTGGGAAGTCCGAACCGCGCACCTAAGAAGAAAATGGCCGGAACTAAAAATATTATACTGACAATAAAGTAAAAAGCGGACCCAGCTAAGGCGGCTATAAAAACTTCATTTTCCGATTTTTGGTCGAGCTTTTCTGCGGTTAAGTTGCGCACTAATGCAGGTTTTAGACCTAAATCGAATAACTCAGCATAACCCACAATACCTAAGAGCAGGACGACAATTCCATAGCTTTCCTTTCCTACTTGTCCGACAAACAACGGGATAAGTATCAATCCCGACAAGCTTTTGCTCAGTGAGAAAACTAAATTACTAATAGTATTTCGTGTGATACTCATTACTCAAACCACGGACGGTGGAACTTGGTGTAACTCAACGCGCTTTGTCTTTGTCCGATTACCTTGGCGGGAACACCCGCAACAATAGACATCGCCGGAACGTTTTTCGTAACCACTGCTCCTGCGGCTACCACGGCACCGTGACCAATCGTGACTCCTGGCATAATAATCGCTCGGTGTCCAATCCAAGCAAAGTCTTCAATCGTTACGGATGCTCCTTGATCGCGATGATGGTCGTCATGTACATCGTGACCCAATGTCCAAATCACTACTTCTTGTGCTACGTCGACATTATTACCCAAGGTTAATAACCCGCCTCGACCATCGAGCAAGACATCGCGATTAATCACACAATGGTCGCCTAAAATAATCTTGTGAGGGTAACGCAATTCGCAGCCCATTAAAATAGAGCATTTTTTACCAAACTTAAGTCCAGATAAACGATAGACTTGAAGACGGATAAGATGAAATGGAATACAGCTCACCCATCGTCTTAAAATATAAGCATGGAAACGAAAAATAATGTAAAAAACACGGCTCATATTACAGCAGCTATTTTTGGACTAACTGACTTAAGATATCTTTAGTTAGTTCGGTCATCGCCAATAAGGGTGTACCCGAAGAAACATAATCGTTATAAGGAATCATTTTATCTGGAAAATTAACGGCTATTTTTAATGCTGCCACCGCTTCAGATAAATTATTAGCCGAGGATGGATAATTACCTACAAGGTATCTTTGTACGTGGTACTGACGGGCAAAAGTTGACAGGCTTTCCGTGTCCGCCGCCCCTCCAGTATTTAAATCGGAAATAAGATTAACAAAGACCACTGGGCAGCCCAAAAAGGCGGCTTCATATCCCATGGTTGTCCCAATGTGGATAAAACATGCCGAGCCTCGCTGTAAATCTAGGCGCTTATGGATATCGACCGAGCGCAGAGAGCGACCCACCTGAAATGATCTAAATTCGTCGTCAATCCGTACATTGGGTTTCGCTTTAATCTCCGCGAGTACTGAATCGTCACTAAACATCGGATAAGGCCGAACTAATAAGAGGTGCCCTGGAAATTCTTTACTTAAAAGATCCGCAAGATCCGCCACCAGTTTGATTTCCCGTCGTGAAAGTGGAGCATAACCCGTGCCGCATCCAAAATAAAAATAAGGGCGACCTTCAATGAGACCTTGGCGTGGCAACGTTGAAGTAGATGCCAAGTAATCCACAATGGGGCACAGCTGGGTCGCTCCAATAATTTTACACTTATCAAGAGGAACTCCTTGGAGTTCTTCCATATCTTGGGCCAATTTTTTATTCCACACTAGATAGCCCGTAAGTCGGTCCGTAAGAACGGTGTGCTTGCAGGGATGATCCCAACTATAAAGATAAGCCCATGCTGGTTTACCCGAGTCGCAAATTCGCGCCAGCATCGGAACATCAGCAAACTCAGTAATTAATAAAAAGCTGTCGATATCTGAGATATTAGTCGAATCACACGGAGCAAGTATCGGTAAAAGCTGATTGATACTCATAAGCTTCGGCATCCGCATTTGGAGTTTAAGTTTAAACTTTCCAAAGGTTTGTCGAAACGGACTCAGTCGACCCAACTTAAAAAGCTCATTAATATAATAATTCTCTCTGGATTTTGGCAGCCTCCCAAACCAGCTAAACACCTTTGTCCAAAAATTTCTTCTATTAAGATGAACTGACACCAACGGACGAAGTTCGACTCCAGCAGGTAATGGATGAGCTAAAGTTTTTTCTCTAGACAATAAAACCACCCGATGAGTTCGGGCAATTTCCGTCACTAAATCCCGAATATCATTCCGGGCGTCGTAGTGATTAATAAGTATACCAATCGTCGGCATATAAACGTTTCTAAACCACTTTATCTAAGTGAGCCAATGTATCCAAACTGATCATTTTATCATCGATATAATAATCAGCTGCCGGTTTCCCCAACTGGAGGCGATGATGCTTAACACCCCACTCTGTCATCTGTTTTTTGGTTACATCGGTCCAATTAATTCCTGTAACCGTTCCGCGTGCCGTGAATAAAATAATCGTGTTACCTGCATCATATAACCGATTGAGCCGCTTAATATTTTCAGTGATAGGCCCGGCTAAAGCATAATCATTAGTGGGTACAATGGTCGCAATCACGCCATCAATATCAAAAACGAAAGTTTTGCCCGTAGGAACACCCTTGCCCCAGGTGATAGAACTTTCAGTTGTATGAGTTAATTTATTATTATCGTCGTTATTCATAGTTTTATAAAAAAGTAATTAGCTAGGTATATTAGCTATTAAATAAAAGGACTATCCTACAACTGCACGCGGCAAGCTTCTACCAAGCCGTCCAGCCACCATCCACCGAGACTACGCTACCAGTCATATAACTGCTCGCATCAGAAGCGAGAAACGTAAACGGTCCATTTAATTCAGATCGCTCACACATACGCCCAATCGGTGACAATTTTTCCCAGTTTTTGAGAAAAGGTTCGGGATGATTATTAAAGATTCCATGAGGAACAAGAGCGTTACAACGAATATTGTCGCGCGCATAAAATGTGGCTACGTAACGAGTAAAGTTGGGGATAAAGCTTTTGGATGCGATGTAGTCGACTGGCTTAAACTGACTTACGCCTGATCCATAATCGTAAAGATTCTGATTGGGGGAGACGAGTGAGTAGGTCGAAGCTACGTTGATGATATTACCATGGCCTTGTTTAAGCATCTGACGACAGACCACTTGGGTAATGAGAACCGTTCCAACCAAATTCACTTCAACCGAACGACGCAATGCTGCTAGCGGATAAAATTCAAAACGACTGTTATTAACCTGACCTTCACCTGATTTATCAAATTTTGCATCAATTGCTGCATTATTAATCAAAACATCAATTCGGCCAAATTGAGCAACCGCGCTATCTACGCATTGTTGGCACGAGTCTTCCTGGGTAATATCAAGTTGTTGAACTAAATAATTTCCACGAGAAATTCCCATCGCGTCCAATTCTTTGATAAAATCAGGCGCTGCGGATAAGTTGACGTCAGCTAAAATAAGTCGAGCCCCTTGCGCTAAAAAGCTCCGACTGGTACTTTGACCAATTTGGCCGAGCGCTCCAGTAATTAAGATGACTTTTTCTTTGATAGAAACAGGGTTCGAGTTATCCATGACAAATTGAAATAATTTTTTGAGACTCAGATAAATGACGAAGTGAATCGGTCGCTTGGAATGTAGTGGTCTGTTTCATAAAGACCGTTAACTGATCAAGAAATAACTGATTTCTATCGAAATCTTGGAATTTTTTGGTTTCCGATTTAGTTGTAGTTTTAATCGTAAGGCTGGGTTCAAAAAAGTCTATGCACAGTGAGGCTTCATCAAAAACCAGCTTTAAGAAACGTTCTTTATTTTTTTCGTAAAAATTCAGATGAAGTCCGGCGGTTACACCATTTTCGTACTGCAGGATAATTTCCGCGCCCGACTCAACATCGACTTCTAATGAACTTCTGTAATTCTTAATAATGTGTGAAGTGACGACAGAACTACCCGAAAGCCAATTCACCATATCAATGTCGTGTGAAAGCGTTAGGGCAACTCCTCCGCCCATACCTTTTTGGGCCGCGTATGACTGCCGATAGTCTTCCCAGGGGTGCCAGTCAGGCAGATACTCGGCCCAACGACTTTGCATGGAAATTAAGTTTCCGTATTCTTTATCCTGAATAATCTGTTTAGTAATTTTTAAAATTGGGTGCTGGCGCATCATATATCCCACCCAAAGCAAGGCCTTACCCCCTGAGACTACTTTTTGGAGATCATCAATTCCCTCTGTCGAATGCGAGAGTGGTTTTTCAACCAGAGTGTGAATTCCTTCATGAATGAGTTCGATCGCCTGAGAAAGGTGAAGACTCGTGGGAGTACAAATAAAAGCTGCATAGGGCTTTCGGTGAAGCAGTTCATTCCAGTTTGTGATTACTTCAACTTTAGCTTCGCCAATATCACGAAAGGGTAAATTACGCTGACGAAAAACAAGTATACTGCGGTAACCGAGTTGCCATAAATTTCTGATACAGCGCTCGCCTATCGAGCCAGCACCAATCACCGCAACCGTTTTATTCAAATCTGACATATTCTCCGCTGGTGATTACTTCCTCTGCTTTTTTAAAACTCTGTAAATCATCAATATCAACGGCGAGTTCGTTACCGACGATGAAAGGTAAAATTCGCCGACCAGACATGCTATTTTGATTTAGAATAACTTCAGGACGGATCACATCAAGCGTTCCAATTTGCCAATAGGTTTTGGGTAAACTCTGTCTAGGCTCATTAAAAGGCTCTGCGACTCCATCTACCGAGAGAAGCGGCCTCATGATTGAAGTCTCGTTATCAACAAACCACATTTTGTAGGGTGTTATCGGACTGGCTGTTACAATACGTAAGCTGTCGGCATCTGATTTATTCAATCTAGTTATGGCTTCATCTAAAAGTCCCTTGGGACGGACCGGTGAAGTGGGTCTAAGTTGAATGACTAAGTCGGGCTTATATCCTTCATTTTTATCCAACCACTGCAGGGCATGCTGAAAAACTTCTAGATCCCTACTTAAGTCGGCCGCGAGTTCTGCAGGTCTAAGAAAAGGAACATTCGCACCATACTTTTTGCTTACCTCGGCAATGACTGGCGAATCTGTAGAAACTAAAACTCGAGATACCAGCGAAGACTGCTTGGCGGCTTGAATACTGTAAGCAATGAGTGGATGCCCCAACAGAGGCAGAATATTTTTATTGGGTAGACCCTTACTTCCACCCCGAGCCGGCACAATCGCGAGAACTTCCACTAGATTTTTCGGTATTTTAATTTTTCTCTTTGCGTGGCTTCAATATCGAGAATCTCTGTATCTTTAGCTCTTAACGCACTGTAGTTATGCTCTAGATCACGGACTAGTTTTTGTAGACCAGGTACTTCTAAGGAAGCTGCGTGATCGGTGCCCTTCCATGTTCTGTCTTTAGTAAAATGTCTTTCAATCCAGCGTGCGCCGAGCGTATAAGCGGCAATATCGATAGAAATTCCCAAGTGGTGACCCGAAAATCCAATTTCTTTAACGCGGTCGCCAAAACTGGTATAGAGCCTATTAATTTCCAGCAGGCATACATCCTTAAAGGGTACCGGGTATCCCGACGTACAACTATACACTACTAAGCGCGATTTGGCCTGACCGGTTTTTTCGAAGAACTTAACCACTTCTTCTTCTTCGGCCTTGGTTGTCATACCAAAAGAAATATGAACCTCTCCCGTGTATAAATCACGAAGCGCCTGGAGCATCGGATAATTATTATTACAAGCCGACGGAACTTTAATTAATAATGGGTTAAGCTCGATAATTTGCTGAGCGCTAGTCAGATCCCAAACCGAGGTGCTATATTGAATGCCTAATTTTTCACTGTACGCCTTTAGTTCAGCATGCTGTTTCTGATTGAATTCGAGAAACTCACGATGGGCCCCATAGGTTTGTCCGTAAGAATTGTTGGGGACTGGGTGGGGGGTGTTGTATTGTTCTTCGGTAAGTAACTCTTTATTATTTCGCTTTTGGAATTTTGCGAATGTCGCCCCGCACTGTTTCGACAAATCAATTAATTCTTTGGCAATATCCATACTCCCCATATGGTTACAGCCAATTTCTGAAATCACTTTTGGTTTTTGGTAATCGTGTTTAAACATAGGATTTATTTTGGGTTAAAGTTATATGCGTTTTATATATACAAAAATTGAGATTATTATCTACAATAAAAGCCTAGATTGTTCCTATTTTGTGGGGGTTTTTCCAATAATCCAGAGATTTAGACCTGCCTTTTTTACAAGGGCGTGATTAAGGCAATTTCGTGCATCGAACACCCAAGCTTGAGGTGACATTTGGGTGACAACATTCGACCACTCAATGGATTTGAATTGATCCCATTCGGTCAAAACAATGGCGGCATCCGCACCATTGCAGGCTTCCGGGGCTGAACTTGCAGATTTCAACTGAGCATGATGAGCAGAAAGATGAGTAAGGTCGGCCTGAACTTTCTGAGCTGAAACCTTTGGATCAAAAACCACCACTTCGGCTCCGGCTTGAAGTAAAGTCTCGCACACCGAAATAGCGGGAGCTTCGCGCGTATCATTGGTGTCTTTTTTAAAGGCAAAACCGAGGACGGCAATTTTCTTACCCTTAACCGAACCACCTAATTTTTTGACAACTAATTGGGCTATACGTTTTTTCTGCCAATCATTCATGACTAAAACCTGCTCCCAGTAAGCGGCTACTTCAGGCAAGCCATGATGCTCACAAAGATAAACGAGATTTAAGATGTCTTTCTTAAAACAGGATCCGCCAAAACCAATACCGGCTTTTAAAAATTTGGCACCAATACGAGAGTCACTGCCTAAAACTTTGGCGACTTCATCAATGTCAGCCTCGGTCGCCTCACAGAAGGCGGAGAGTGAGTTGATAGACGAAACACGTTGTGCGAGCATTGCATTGGCAGCGAGCTTAGCCATTTCGGCCGACCATACATTAGTAGTAATGATTTTTTCTTTTGCTACCCAGTGAGCATAGACGTCGAACAAAGCGCTGATGGCGGCTGGATTTTCGCCGCCAATAAGAACTCGGTCAGGATTTTCTAAATCTTTAACCGCTGTTCCCTCGGCCAAAAACTCCGGATTAGAAAGGATATCGAAAGTGTGTTTGCTGTTTTTAGCTAAAATTTCTTTGATTTTTTCTGCAGTACGCACCGGCAGAGTAGATTTTTCTACGACAATCGTATGATCTTGGGCCGAACGAGCAATTTGCTCAGCGCAGGCGATAATATATTTTAAATCAGCAGCGCGACCAGCACCCTCTCCTTCAGTTTTGGTCGGCGTATTAACCGACATAAAAATACAATCTGCTGATTTAATTGCGGCATCAATATCCGTGCTAAAAAATAGATTCTTACCACGAGCACGTTTTACAATCACATCTAGACCGGGCTCAAAAATAGGAATGTGATCAGAATTCCAAGCCGCAATGCGGTCAGCATTCATGTCGACGACGGTGACTCGGATGTCAGGACAACGATCTGCGATGACCGACATCGTTGGGCCACCTACGTAGCCCGCACCAATACAGGTTATATTTTTAATCTTCATTAGATTAGTGTTTTTTTGCCATCTACCCAAAGTTCATTTTTTTCTAATTTAATCGCACAGCCGATGGCGGTTACAAAAATAGCCGAAGAGGCACGGGTTGTGATGGTGCGAACCCAAGAGGGTTCACGGACTCCATAACTAGAAGAGTGCCAACCTTCGCCTGTTTTCTCATTACCCGTTTGCCAATCTTCTTTTGATTCAGCCGAGCAAATAATGGATAATTGCTCGAGGGCTAATTTCGAACGCCCATTCCAACGCAAACAGATTTCCCCGTTCGTTTTACCTTTGATTTTATCGATGATGATAAAACCGTGCGGAAGCTTTTGGACCGTTCGTTCACAAGAATAATTAGAATAGCCGGTATGTGCCGCGCGAATCTGATTTAATTTTAAAACTCGACTGCACTTTGTCCAAGGCAGCCAAAGAAACCGACTGAACCGACGCATAGGATTTTGATTATTAATCGTTATCACGTTATGCTGATTGGCATTGGAACCATCAGCCCCCGCTAGCCTTGAATTGTATGAAAATGTCCCCACATCATCGGCCACCCATTCATTACCCCACTTGAGCGAGACATGGAGTTGGTCGGCGTGGCTTGGACGATACTTAAACTCGGTTGGATTTCGGAAAAAAAGTGAGCCGAGCTGATTCTTTAAAACCGATACTCCTGAAATGGGCTTATCAATAAAGTCAGTTACTGAAAAATCGGATGTCGTCGTGGAAATCGGACCACAGAGCAACAAGGCTTCCTCATCCCAGG
>Ga0209189_1000904_pt1 | contig 23047 bp, 34 predicted proteins | sample C_130820_EF_Meta_FD_187308 | JGI IMG/M metagenome (GOLD analysis project Ga0209189, IMG submission 187308) | Freshwater microbial communities from Lake Croche, Canada to study carbon cycling - C_130820_EF_MetaG (SPAdes) (version 3) | ecosystem: Environmental > Aquatic > Freshwater > Lake... | reverse complement strand
GTTGAGGTGCCTGTTGGTAAGAAAGAATGGGCACTTGATACAGTGACTATGAATGAAGCTGAAGAGTTCTCTCAAGAACACATTGGTGAACAAATCGTTTCTCATCGTGTAATTGACAACGAAGAATATCTTCGTGTCTTTGATGAAGACAATGGTTATCTAAAGTCTTGGAGTGATGAACAAAAGTTTAGCTTTGTTACTCCACTTCCAGAAGATGAAATTGAGCACTCTTCATCTTATTTTGATTTTGAAAGAAACAAGTGAAAATCTATCTTGACATGGACGGAGTTTTAACTAACTTTGAAAAGCGTTATGATGAATTGTTTGGAATTAGACCTTCTGAGCAAAATGCTCGCACATCTCACTTTTGGCGCCATTTTGAACAATTCATTGTAGAAGGAAATTTTAGAACTCTTGAAAAGCATCCAGATGCTGATAAGCTTCTTCAATTCGTGCATGAAATGCGTGTCCCTGTTGAGATCCTTACATCATCTGGAGGTGAAAAGTATCACGAACAAGTAACTCAAGATAAGATTACATGGTTATGTAATAATGGAATTCCATACAAAGCTAACGTTGTTCCTGGCGGAAGTAAGAAAGCTATGTTTGCTGATCCTTGGCATATTCTAATTGATGACACTCCTCATGTCGTTGAAAAGTATCGTGCTGCAGGTGGTACTGCTATTCTTCATTATGATATTAACGTAACTCTAAAAGAGCTTGCTCAACTTCATTTGGAGTGGCAAGGTGGAGAATGAACTTAACTGCACAAGTTACTATTGATCGTTATCAAGTATTTAATTTAGATCCACGTTATCTTAAGAACTATATTACAACTCAGTTGGCTGATATACTTACAAATGAATTCATAAAGAATATGACTATCACTTCTCATACGAATTTTAATGATAATAGTACTACGTATGTAGGGTCTATCAGTACTAGTCCTTACATTCATAATATTGGAGCTAATGGACCTATTGGAACTTCTACAATAGCTGCGTCATCACTTAATTCCAATTCTAGCTATTCCCAAATAAACATGCGTGTGGTAGAATATACTAAGAACGGCAAAGTTACACGAGTCGAACTTCAAAAATATGATGAAAGTGATAATAACTGGGTCAAAATCCCACGAATTAAAATTGAGGAATGATCATGAACAACTATAATCCAGCATCTGCACAGAAACTTAATTCTTTGTCAGCACTATCAATTAATATTCCAGAAGCTATAACATATCAATTTCAAGTAGTAGAATATATGAAAGATGGTAAAGTTGCTAAAGTTGAAATGCAAGTTCAAGCTACTACACATGATAGCTATGGGAACATTGCTAGCTCTAGTGGATTTGTTGCAGTTCCTCGTATTCAACTTCCTCTTATTGATCACAAATGAATATCTTCTATCTAGATCGCGATCCTAAGACTTGTGCTGAAATGCACAATGACAAGCATGTCGTCAAAATGATTCTAGAATATGCTCAATTACTGTCAACTGCTCATCGTGTTCTTGATGGCACTCTAGTTGAAGGTGTCTCAAAATCTGGCCGTAAAGCTAAGCGCTATGAACTTCCTGATGAACGTGATGGTATTCTATATACTGCAACACATTCTAATCATCCTAGTGCTGTGTGGGCTCGTTCTGATGAAGTACACTATCGCTGGTTGTTTTCATTGTGGATTAATCTTATGGATGAGTACACATATCGATATGATAAAGTTCATGCGTCAGCACGCTTAATTGAAGGTCTCAGCAAACCTCCAACAAATATTAAGTTTGAAGGTGGGTTTATCGAACCTCCTCCAGCAATGCCTGATCATTATCGAGTGAAAGGTAACTCTATTCAATCGTATCATAATTATTATGCCGGTGATAAAGTAAAAATGTCTCGTTGGACTAATAGACATATGCCTCTTTGGTTTGCTGATGCTATAAATAGTTTGTATGGAGATGCTTGTTATATACAACGAGACATCAAACGAAACCGTATTATATCATTACCACTACAATATGCCAACATATAATTTCCGCGACATTAATACAAATGAAGTAATTGAAAAGTTCATGTCAATTTCTGCTCGCGAAGAATTCCTCAAAGAAAATCCCCAATACGAGACTATAATCACTGGAGCACCTATGCTCATGGATCCTATGCGCGCTGGTACTCTTAAGCGTGATAGTGGATTCAAACACGTTCTTCAGCAAATCCATGAACGTACTCCAGGAAGTGATCTAAAGAAAATGAATGCATTCTAAATAAATTTCAGTCATTGTTATGTGTATGTGAATATCTTTCAACTTGCTAAGGAAGTACATGGCACGTAAAGCAGCACCAAAACCTACTGAGAACGAATCTGCTGATAAAGCACTTAGAACTCCAGTATCAAAAACATCTCCAGTGAATAACACCTTAAAGCTTAGAATAGATGATTTAAAAACATTCGATCCTCTTACTGATAATCAAAAGTTATTCTTTGATGCTTATAAGCGAGGTGATTATTTTGTAGCACTACATGGAGTGGCAGGAACAGGAAAAACATTCTGCGCACTATACAAAGCACTTGAAGAAGTAATGGATAAGAGTAATCCATTTAGAAAAATCATTGTTGTACGCTCAGCAGTACAGGGTCGTGAAGTTGGACATCTTCCAGGTGATGTTCATGAAAAGATGGAGATCTATCAACAACCATATCGTCAGATTTGCGAAACACTCTTTGGTCGTAAAGATGCTTGGGATAGATTAGAAGAGCAAGGTTATATTGAATTCATTTCAACCTCGTTCATTCGAGGTATGTCATTTGACGATGCTATCATTATTGTTGATGAAATGCAAAACTTGACATTTGAAGAAATTGATACAGTAATGACTCGTGTTGGTTATCGTTCTAAGATTCTTTGGTGTGGCGACTATCGTCAAACAGACTTGAATAAAAAGAAGAATGATATGTCAGGCATTTTAAAGTTCTTTGACATTGCCTATCATATGGGCGCATTTACTAAAATTGAATTTACTCCGGACGACATTGTTCGAAGTTCACTAGTCAAGGATTATATCTTGGCTAAACTACATTACGAAGATAACGTTGTTTAATCACATACATCATAACATTGAAAAACTCGTACGCGTTGATTCTCCCGAAGGTCGACGCTACGAGACACCTAGTGGTAGAAAGTATCCCTCCGTTACGTCAGTCCTTGGACTGCTTGGAAAAGCAGAAATCATGGCCTGGCGTAAAGCAGTTGGAGAAGAAGAAGCAAATCGAATCTCTTCACGAGCAGCAAGACGAGGTACTGCTATACACTCGCTCTGCGAAGATTATCTACTCAACAAAGAAGTCAATCCTACACCTTTTGATTTAGAAGTATTTAATTCTATTAAACCTCACTTAAATAGAATTAATAATGTTCACTGTCTTGAGACACAACTCTATTCTGATCACTTGCAAGTTGCTGGTACTGTAGACTGTATTGCAGAATTTGATGGTAGACTATCTATTATTGATTTTAAAACGTCTAAACGAGTAAAGTCACGAGATGACATTCATGGATACTTCATGCAGACTTCGGCATACGCCGTTATGTTTGAGGAAAGAACCGGAATTCCTGTAGATAGATTGGTGATCATCATGTCAGTTGATGATAGTGATCCTTTAATCTTTATAGAGAAGCGTGATACATGGATTCAAGAATTTGTTAATCTGCGACAAGATTATTCTAAACTTAAAAATCATTAATATTCCTTGTATAAATATAAGATTATAGGTAATAGCATAACATGGCAACTACTCTCAATTTTAACGGTATACTATATCCAGATGGAACTCAGTCTTATTCCTTGAATAGATTTAAGAGAGCTATCTTTATATGCGGTTATAATGCAACAATTTCAATAACAAATCAAGTTAATATTAATGGTTTGGTTTCAACAGATATATCAAGCGTTGGTAGTGCACGTTATGGTCATGCTGCTGCCGGCTATGGCGGTGATAAAGCTATTTTTGGATATGGCACAATAGTGATTAGTGGTAATGGTTCGGTTACCGCTACAACTAATCTTGTATCTAATATTGGTGTTGTAGCAATAGATAATAGTGGTGTTGGTACCATTAGAGTTAATTTAGCTGCAGCAACTTATGGAAATGACAAAGCTATTTTTGGATTTGGTTGGAATAGTAGTGCGATTTATACTAATGTAACTAATCTTGTATCTAATATAGGTGTTGTAGCAACAGATAATAGTGGTGTTGGTACTAAACGACCATATTTGGCTGCTGCCGGCTATGGCGGCGATAAAGCAATATTTGGATATGGTGGCTCCACTACTAATGCACGCTTATCAATGACTAATCTTGTATCTAATCAAGGTGTTCTTGCAGCTGATACAGCTGGTGTTGGTACTCCACGAGATTCTTTGGCTGCTGCTGATTATGGTGGTGATAAAGCTATTTTTGGATATGGAGTTACTAGTGATTTTGCTGGTAGTAATGTATCATTAACTAATCTTGTATCTAATATTGGTGTAGTTGCAACAGATACTACAGGCGTTAGCACTCCTAGAAGGGGCTTAGCTGCTGCTGGTTATGGTGGTGATAAAGCAATCTTTGGATACGGATATTTGAATGCTTCTACTACTTCAATAACTAATCTTGTATCTAATATTGGTGTAGTTGCAACTGATACTACAGGCGTTGGCACTGCTAGATATTATTTAGCAGCTTCTGGATTTGGATCTTAAGTATTATGACAACAAAAATAAGTTCAACTGCACTAACATACGCTGATAATTCATTAGGAACAACGGCAAAAAATCTAAGATATAGAGATAAAGCAATATTTGGATATGGTGGTTATAGTACTACTGCGTATTCTATGACTAATCTTGTATCTAATACTGGTAGTATTTCAGCAGATACATCTACTGTTGGTACTGCTAGATATGGTTTGGCAGCTGCTAGTTATGGTGGTGATAAAGCTATCTTTGGATATGGGATAAATGGAGCTGGTAATACATACTATTCATTGACTAATCTTGTATCTAATATTGGTGTTGTTGCAACAGATACATCTACTACTGGTACTGCTAGATTTCAATTAGCTGCAGCTGGTTATGGTGGCGATAAAGCAATATTTGGATTTGGAGCTCCCAATATTGGCTACTCATTATTAACTAATCTTGTATCTAATCAAGGTGTTGTTGCAACAGATACATCTATTGTTGGTACTGGACGAAGATCTTTAGCTGCTGCTGGTTATGGTGGCGATAAAGCAATATTTGGATATGGCCGCGGCAGCGATGGCGCTGTGACATTGACTAATCTTGTATCTAATGTAGGTGTAGTTGCTAATGATACTACTAGTGTAGGCACTGCCAGATATGGACTAGCTGCAGCTGGTTATGGTGGTGATAAAGCTATGTTTGCTTTTGGATTTGATACTAGTTTTAGTAATAAAGTCAATTTAATATCAAACACCGGTGTAGTTGCTAGTGATTCTTACAGTTATACAATTGTTAAAATGTATTTAGCAGGCTCAACATATGGTGGCGATAAAGCTATATTTGCATATGGTAATAATAGTATTAATGTCACTACTTATAGTGTTCTTACATCTAATACTGGTGTATTTGCAACAGATACTACTGCACTTGGTACTGCTAGAGAAAATTTAGCTGCTGCTGGATACGGATCATAAGGAAATAACATGGCAGCATTAATTCCAATAGCTTTACAATATTCTGATACATCTTTAGAATTTAATTCATATGCTTCTACGCAAAGAGGTATATTTGGATATGGCGATAATAATGGTACAAAGCTTTCAATGACTAATCTTGTATCTAATATTGGTGTTGTTGCAACAGATACATCTACTACTGGTACTGCTAGATTTCAATTAGCTGCAGCTGGTTATGGTGGCGATAAAGCAATATTTGGATTTGGTAGCACAACAGCATCAAACGTGTCATTGACTAATCTTGTATCTAATATTGGTGTAGTTGCTAATGATACTACTAGTGTAGGCAAAGCGCGCTTGGGTTTAGCTGCAGCTGGTTATGATGGTGATAAAGCAATATTTGGATATGGCCAGGCCACTTCAGTTGAATCTATTACTAATCTTGTATCTAATGCTGGTGTAGTTGCTAGTGATACTACTGGCGTTGGTACTCCTAGAGCGCGTCTAGCTGCAGCTAGTTATGGTGATGATAAAGCAATATTTGGATTTGGCATTTCAGGATCTACATATTATTCACTCACTAATCGTGTATCTAATACTGGCGTAGTTGCCACAGATGTATCTAACACTGCTACTATTAGATCTGGATTAGCTGCTGCTAGTTATGGTGGTAATAAAGCAATATTTGGATATGGTCTAAACTCTTCTGCACCATATGTTTCAGCAAGTAATCTAATATCCAGTACTGGTGTTATAGCAACTGATACAACAATTGTTGGTACTGCTAGATATGGATTAGCAGCTAGTAGCTTTGGTGGTGATAAAGCAATATTTGGATTTGGTTATAGTTCTGGTTCAACTAATAACATAACTAATCTGATATCTAACACTGGAGTAGTTGCTAGTGATACTACTGGCGTTGGTACTGCGCGGTATTATGTTGCTGCTACTGTGTTTGCAGCATAAATATGTTATGTTTTTATAAAGGAAATTATTATGGCTTCAAAATTAAATACTGAATTCAACTATCGCTATCAAGTGATCGGTGAAACCCCTTGGGAAAAGATTAAAACTCTTAAAGGTTTCTTAGAAGGACGCATTCGTGCTGCAGCGCTTGAAGAGGTTTCTCAACTTAAGTATCAAGCAAAACTCTCAGAGCTACAAACTCTTAAAGATAATAATGCAATGCAGCATTTAATTCTTAACCTTCGTGCAGATATTCTAGAATGGGAATCTGGTTTTCCAGCACAACAAGAAGCGTTTCTTCTTAATAAAGAAGAAATTAAAATTCTTGAAAGACTATTAGCTGAACTCTATGAAGTTGCAGAACCTACTCGCATGAAACATCATGATGGAACGTCATTTACTGATGAAGAAATGTATGAAGCAAACGCAGCAAATGAATTTACTGTAATGATTGGTAAAGAAATTCATGCAGAAATTATTGCAAATGGACGTCCATCTCCAGCTAAACTGCGCAATGCAATGTCAAATCCATATACATGGACTGCGCTACAACAAATTGGCCTAATTCCAGAAAATGCTCAGGTTTTAATTGGCGGAGCTAATCCTCAAAAGATTGAGTTTTTAAATACACCAACAACACATCAACTGGAGAATAATTAATGTTTTCTCTTTATACAGTAACATCTGTAAACCTACAAAAGATGTATGGCAGACCAGCTATGAATATACCTGGAGACTTTGTTGATTGGCCTCGCACTGTAGATTTTGATTTAATTATGATTGGTCAAAAAACACCAGAGGCATCATCATACCTTGTGCTCTCACCATCAGAACATGAATTGCTAGTTAAACAAACTTCAATTCCTGAGGGTTACGTTTTTATCTTTAGACAGGAATGGGGTCTTACTATCACTGAAGATATTATTCATCGAGTAATTGAAACACTGCGTGCTGAAGCCTACCCACCAATAGCAGATTATTTAGATGCTAAAGTAAAAGGTAGTGCATCACAAGAGAAAGAATACTTAGCTGCCTGCGCTGCTGTGAAAGTTAAGTATCCAAAGTTCTCTTGGTGAGTATACATTAATTCGTTTTTAGTATATAATTAATTTAATTGTTGTAATCCCTTCAAAGAGAAGGCTTGTTGGACGGGGGTGCAAATCCCCCCACCTCCACCAAAAGCATTCGTGGGTTTGAGTCCCAAGAGATACGGTCACCAACTCCGTACTATTCAGATTTGAGAGTGCTTTTGATGGGGGTGTACTCAGTATTCGACAGCGAGAGATATTAGAGACGGCAACACGGTAGGCGATGACCGCAAATCAAGCAAAATAAGTAAACGCAAACGACTCACAGTTCGCATTAGCAGCCTAAACGCCGCTTAGGGTTTCGGTTGGTTTCCTCGTAACAGAATAACCAACCATTATATAAATAATAATCAAGGCTCTTTTAAGGGCCTTTGTTATCTGAAAAAGAAAGGACTACAATGCAAAAAATAATAATAATAATCGCATTTGTAATCATGTCAATGTTTGTAACAATTGGCGTCGAATACAATTTACAATCTATGCACAAGTTAAATGTGCCTGAGTATAATGATCTAACTGATCATGATAAAAATGAAATAGATTGTCTTACTCAAAACATTTATCGTGAAGCTGGAATTGAAAAAGAAGACGGGATGATTGCTGTTGCACTGGTGACTATGAATAGAGTCAAAGCACCTGGTTTTCCAAATACTGTATGTAAAGTCGTACAACAAAAGAAAAAGAAAACTTGTCAATTTTCTTGGGCTTGCATGAAAAAGCTTCCTGACATTGATGAGCAGATATATAGCTATAGCAGAAGTCTGGCGATAAGAGTCTTCTTCAATCATGAGACAATCGAGGATACGACTCAAGGTGCGTTATTTTATCACGCTAACTATGTTCGCCCACGTTGGACTAATCTTGAAGTGACTACTACAATTGGCCGACATATTTTTTATAAACCAATCGGAGAAGCGTAATGGATATTTTAGACATGATGAAGTCAAAGGCACATTCTAATGGATATTTTCCAAGTAAATCTGTAGCTCAAGTTCATGAGTTCTATCTTACTGGAACAATTGAAGAGCCTGAGAATTATTTAGAATGGTTTGACACAATTCGTCACGCTGGAGAAAATGATGTAGTTAAGATCTACATTAATAGTTATGGTGGTGATCTATTCACAGCAATTCAATTCATGCGTGTCTTGGCCGACACTGATGCTACAGTCATATGTTCAGTTGAAGGTGCATGTATGTCTGCAGCTACAATGATTTTCATGTGTGCTGATAGCTTTGAAGTTACTCCTCACTCTGTGTTTATGTTTCATAATTATTCTGGTGGAGCAATTGGTAAAGGCGGTGAAATGATTGACCAACTCTTACATGAGCGTAAGTGGTCAGAACGTCTAATGAAAGAAGTCTATAAAGATTTCATGACAGAAGATGAAATAAAATCTATGCTTGAAAATAAAGATATGTGGATGGATGGCGAGAGTGTTGTGCTACGCATGACAGCACGCATAGAAAAACTTCAAGCAGAGATGGAGGCTGCAGAAGCTGCGCTTGAAGCTGAAGCTAATCCTAAGCCTGCGCGTAAAAAAGCTGTAAAGAAAGCTCCTGCTAAAAAGAAGCCTGTACAATAAATCATAACTGTAGTATAATAAACCATATCTGGCGTTCGTTCAACGGATAGGACATGATTCTTCTAAAGTCATTATAGAGGTTCGATTCCTCTACGCCGGACCAACTAACTTGGAGTTACATTATGGCATATGTTGAATTTGAAGTAGATCTTGATCAATTTGATGATGATGAGCTTATTCAAGAAATTAAAGCACGTGGATTGCACGTGGATGGCGTAAGTCATTCTTCTAAAGAAGAAGATCTTGAAGTGATTTATCAATTACGTCGCAATGGTAAACCATACGATCATCTTATGGATGCATATATCTATAAAGTCCTAGGGAAAGTTATTTAAGCCTGTACATTAAATCGTTATAGTGATATAATAGATCTATGGCAAATATACACTTTCAACAAAAAGTCGCAGGTGACGAACTTCGCGATACTCTCTTCTTTGCTACGGGTGACCGTGTAGAGAAAATCAAATCTCCAGAGTTTGTAACTTTGCGTGTCCCTCAATTTAATGTTAAAATCAAACACTTCAAACACATCACTGTAAATGGTGATGTGTGTCGATCTGTGTCCGAAGCTAAGTTTGCAATCCAACAATTGATTCTATGATTTATACTTCTATTCCAAAACGTAAAGCAAAGAAACCTAATGCTGCACAACGTCAATTGCAAGCAGAATGGGATGCTATTCAAGCAAAGTACGCACCCAAGAAACCTCTAAAGCGTGTAGATACTACATTCAGCTATTCATTGCCTACTCCTCCTGGCCGTAGCACATATCACAATATTCCTAGTCGTAACACTGGTGATGGTATTGCTTCGTCAAAACCAACTATGCAATACACTGGTGACAAAATGCTAGGTATTGGAACTCTTCACAAATCTAATGCAGTGCCTGTTTTCTCTGATGGAGAAGCTAAGGAAATGGCGCGCATGCGTCGAGGTTGAGTTGTATTTTAAATCGTAAAGGTGATATAATAAGTTATGAATCGTTCACATATTGAAAATCAAATTGCAAATGCTCATCTCTATAATGAGAAAGAAAAGATTACAGTAATCTATTACGATCTCATAAATCTAAAAGCCAAACTTGATCGTTGGTTCAACAAATACCTCGATATGTTTGATGAAAAGATGAATTCATCTACTCGTTCAGATCCAGTATGGAAACTCTATCATATAAAATCTGAAGAATATAGTGATGTAGTTCAAACTATCAAAACCGCCGAATACTACCTAAGAAAAGCATGATGTTTAAAAATGCCGCAGCATTCTCTCTTCACATTGAAGAACTAGCACGAAATCATAAGATGTCTCACATGGATGCAGTACTTAAATATTGTGCTGATAACTATGTTGAACCTGAAGACATTAAGAGTCTAATCAATAAGACTCTTAAAGATAAAATTCAAATGGATATGCGTGAAGCAAATCTACTTCCTAAACAAGCAACTCTATACGTATAATGAATCCGAATCCAACGTGTAAGCTAGAATGCAGATTTAGACATGGTATGACTATGAGTACTACTGTTTATTATGAACCTATGTATGATAAGCATGGAAATAATTTAAATCCAGATATGAATAAGAGTAATACTCCTATTGAATGTGGCATTTGCGATAGACGATGGTCTGCTACAACTCAAGGCGGAAAAACGACATATGAGGAATTGCTATGAATGAAGATGAAGGATTCAGTGTAAATTATGAGAATATCGTAAAAGAAAAATCTCTTCTTTCTATTACGCGTATGCTTGCAGCAGATATGACAAAAAATCCCTATATGACTATAGGTGACTTTTTTAAAAATACTAGCGATAGTGATATTCAACATCTAATAGAAATTATTGATGCAGGTGAAAATCATGAAAGCTTTGGTGATCTTATGCTAATTTCAATAATGTTAGCAGCTGCTGAAGGTTGTCAAGGTTCTAATGTCAATGATTATACTTTGCAATTAAATATGTTTGGAAACTTTGTAATAATTGAATCTCTATATCGCAAAGGTCTTGTTAAAATTCATAGAGAAAATATGTCATTTGGTGAAGACTTAAGAGACGCAATATTGGTGGAGAAATTAGATGAGAACAATTGAACTTACTGATGAATTTGTAGATCATATCTTTGTAACAGAACTTAAAGATATCTTTCTTAGAAATGTAAGTTCTATTGATAATCACGATATACTCATTGCAGATGCAGCAGCAAAATTGCTAAAATATACTATGCCGTATCAAGAAGCTATTAATTGGATTCACGCAAATACACCAAAATGATTGATGGATTCCAAACATACAAGTATTTTATGGCGATCAAGTTGCATTTAACAACAGATCGCTATGATGTATTTCAATCTAATGGTAAGGTGTCAGGAACTCGTGCAACATTTGAAGCACGCAATGATCGCTTCTTATTTGAAAAGCTAGGACGCAACTTTGATACTCCACGAGAACTTATAGAATACTTTGTTGCAAATATTGGTTATGGCAATAAGAATGTGATTTACTCGAGTGAGTCTGATGAGCATTATGATATATGGCTTAAGCGTAAAGAAGCTCGTACTTATATGTTTAAGCAACAATTAGATTACATTCGCACATATCTTGAAACGGATACTGATAAAAAGTTTCAAGATCTCTTTAGTATTGAAAACAATGTCCCCGAGCTTTTAAAGCTTTACGTAGGTGGATATATACATCTTGAAACAATGGTGATTCTAAATGATGTAGAAGAATTTCTCCCAAAGTGGGAACCTCTTCTATTAGTTTGGGGCGATCAGCTTCGTATCTTAAATAAGATAAAAAAGTTTGTCAAGTACGACAAAGATAAGTTACAATCAATCTATCATACCTTTAGGAAAGAATATTCAGAGAATTAACATGGGCCGCACAATTAGTAAGTTTCGTGATGACGAAGATGACCGTCGTAAAAAGTCTTCTAAGTCTTTAAAACATTCAAAAAATATTCCTGGTAAGGGCATGCGCGTTATAAATAACTGGTCGGAAGAAGAATACGATGAGTATACTATTTCTGATTTAGATTATGAACATAACGATTATACTTCGCAAACACAACGTAAATAAGGAAATACAAAATGGATATTAATACACTACGCAAAATGCGCAATACAGACTTCGGTAAAATCTCTTCCGAATTCGAAAAAATCGCTAATCCTCAAAGCGATTCAAAATCCTACCAAGACGATCGCTTCTGGAAGCTTGAAGCTGACAAAGCAGGTAATGGTACGGCAACTCTTCGATTCCTCCCACGCGCTGAAGGCGATGAATTACCTTGGGTTAAGATTTTCTCCCACGGTTTTCAAGGTCCTACAGGTAAGTGGTACATCGAAAACTCTCTTACCACGATTGGTGAAAACGATCCTGTTGGTGAACTAAACTCTCGTTTGTGGAACACTGGTTCTGATGCTGATAAAGAAGTTGCTCGTAAGCAAAAGCGTAAGCTAGCTTACTACGCAAATGTATTAGTCGTGTCTGATCCTAAGCATCCAGAAAACGAAGGTAAGGTAAAGCTATTCAAGTTTGGTAAGAAGATCTTTGATAAGATCATGGACAAAGCACGTCCTACTTTTGAAGATGAAACCCCTGTGAATGTCTTTGACTTCTGGGAAGGTGCAGACTTCAAACTTCGTATGCGTAAGGTTGATGGTTACCCTAACTATGACCAATCTGCATTCCAAGAATCATCTCCAATTGCTGATAGTGAAGAAGAAATTCTTGCAATTGCAAATTCACAACATAAGCTTACTGAGTTTCTTGATAAGAAGAACTTTAAGACTTATGAAGAACTTTCTCGTAAGTTGGCTTCTGTTCTTGAATGGAGTAACAATGGTACTCCTTCTGCAGCATCTATCTCTGAAGATGATGATGAGCCAGTTCGCCAAGTTAAGGCAACTGCTCCAAAGTCTAAAGTATCTATTGCTTCATCTGATGATAGTGATGAAGAAGCTCTAAGCTACTTTAAGAAGATTGCTATGGAAGAATAATCTACATAAATGTAGATGACAAAGGAGGCTTCGGCCTCCTTTTTTGATTATACGATAGCAGAATTTCTAGAAAGATATCTATTAAAACCAGAATCATCGTTACGAATTGGTGTAGGCATACTAATATTCTGTTTTGACATAGTATTATTAGTAGTAGGTGCACTAACAATAATTGGAGCACTTTGTACTGGTTTGCTGCTCATTTCAATATTTTCACTTGATTTGTTATATACTGAAGTGCCTTCAGTAGGACTTGGCGCAGACATAGTTGAACTTGTGTTTAGGTCTAATCTTCTAGGATCTGTTTCGTTAAATGAAGATGATCCACGTCCTGCACCTGCATCACTATTTCCAGCAGCAATAGTAGATGATGCTCCTCCAGATTCTGCTTTAGCGCTTTCTTTCTTAAATGGATAGAATGGTCCTATTGAAACTTTCTTGTCAATAAGAGGAATAGTAAAACTAATTTCCGGAATTCCAATACTTTCAACCATTGATAACAATTGATCTTTGACTGACTTAAAGAAGTCTATAACGGGTGCAAAGAAATCTGAAAGTGGTTTTACAATATACTTTTCAAATGAATCGCTGATGAATGAAAAGAAGTTTTTAACAGGTTCAATGATGTAATCATCTACAAATCCTTTGACAGCATCAACAACACCTCTAACTGTTTCTGCATCAAATAATCCAAATGATAAGAAGCTTAATACGCCACCAAGCCCTGCAATAAGAGCTTCTCCAATATCACCGGTTTCTGCAAATGCTTTAAAGCCATCCATAATACCACTTACTAAAGAGCCAATGATCATTGCTGGTAATGCGATCTTGCTAATAAATTTTAGAATATTCTTTGGATTAAATAAGAATTTAACAGCACTCATTAGTCCATCTCCAAGGAATCCAAGAATTCCTGATAGAATTCCTTTACCATCAGAACTTTCTTTATCTGCTTTTGGCTTAACTTTTTCTTGTTCACCTGCCATTTTAGCAGTGTTAGCTGCAATTTCTGCTAATAGATCGGTTTGCTTTTCAATGTTACGTTGAGATTCGTCCGTTGATTCTTGAGCTGCTAATGGATCTTCACTTACTTTTGCAGCAGTAGGTTGCATTAAAGGAATTAGTTCAGCTGTTTCTTTCTTTGCAGTTGCTTTAGGTTCTTCATAAGTTAGTGCAGGTTGTCTAACAACTTCTTTAAAATCTATATCAGTTACGTCATCATTATTGCGTTTCTCTGCTGAATTAGTAAGTTGCATTAATGGAGCTAATGCAGTTGTTTCTTTTTTTGCAGTTTCCTTCTTTGCAGTTGTTTCTTTTTTTGCGGCTTCCTTCTTTGCAGTTGCTTTAGGTTCTTTAGATTCTTTAGCTTTTTTATTTTCTGTGGTATCAGGTTTTATCATTCCAGTTTTAACATCAAATCCTTCTGGTCTTAATGCAGTATCTACCTTTGCCAATTCAATTGCAGTCTTTTGTAAGCGCTTTGCTTCAGGAGACTTTTCTATTTGCTTTTCGCTAATCCCTAGCTTCTTATAAGATTCAATCTTTCTTTCATCATCACCTTGATTACGACGAAGTTGTTGCGCTTCAGTTTCTTGTCTTTCAAATATTTTTCTAGATTTTTCTACGCCATGTAATCTAACAGTTGGATCACCAGCATCTATTCTAGCTTGTGCTTTTTTCTGCACTGCTTCCTTAGCATCTAAGTGTTCACTTAAGATTCCACCAGATCCACGTTTAGCAATTCCAGTTTTATCAAGAAATCCACGCAATGTAAAAAAGTCTTTGAAATTTTCTTTAGCACTTTGTACTCTTTGACCAATAGATTTAAATTCACGATTTTGACGCGATTTATCTAATATTGCTTTGCTCTGTTCAGGTGAAACTGGAACTAATTTTGATAGTCCTTTTATTTCTTTAGTCTGATTTTTGATCTCATTGAAAAGCTTTACTACGTTAGAATTGAGAGCTTTTTTATTGCCATCATCTACCATTCCATCTTTTAAGACATGATAGATTAAATCTAATTTTTTCTCTGATTGATCTTGGATCGTAGCTTGGCTTAGCTGAATAACCCTATCATTTGATAAGTATTTTTCAACTGTTTGTAAAAGAGCTGTTTGTTTTTCTATGACTTCTTTCATTGTCTATTTCTCTCTAATCGTTGTTTTTCTTCTTCCAAATGATTAATTAGCATAGCAACATATATTTCGCGCTCAAAGGGTAACATATCCTCAATGTCGGACAAACTATACTTATGATACTGGAGCAGCGCAAAGTTCATTTTATAATAGTTTGCCAAATTATCATGACATAGAGCTATTAAAAAAAACCGCTTAGTCCTTTTACTATATGCTTATGATGATGCTTACATACCGGACAATCAAATTCTATCGTCTTTTCTAACTTTGGCATTGTTTCAAAAAACTGTTGTATCTTTTTAAACTGTTCTTGAGTTAGATTATTGATAAACTCTTCAAGTTCTTCTTTGCTTTGTTCTGCTGCTGGATAGACGGAGTCTTCATCATAGATAGAATCAACACAATCAAAAATAATGTTGAATATTACTGAGATATCAGTGCTATCAAAATCCTTCATCTTGTCTAAAAGCGCAAGACTTGGATATTTCATTTTGATTCCAACATTGTCAAATAGCGGAATAGTTGTAGAATGATTTTCATCAAATTCTACTTTTAGTGTAGTTAGATCAATATCTACTGGCATCTTTGCTTTAGGATCATTGCATTCTAAACAACTGAATAGCAATTCAGAAATTTCTCCAACAGATCTTGCACGCAATTGAGTAAAAATATACTCGATATCGAACATTGCAAGTTTTTCAACATTTAATTTATTTAGAGTGCATCCTTCAATAATACTCTTTAAAGTATCAAGCATTACACTTTCATCTTCGCTTTGCTGAGCAATCATTAAAGCTTTTTCTTCACGAACTAAAAACGGTCTATACTTAATTTTTTGTTTAGTTGAAGGTACGATCAATTCATACGTCGGTACAGACATTACTGGTAAAGCCATAATTATTTTCCTTTTCTAATAGTATTAAGCATTTTGCTTAGTTCATTTGTGCTACCTACAAAGATAGCATTATTATTTGTCACATTAGTTTTCTTAGAATCATCATTTCCAGATTCTAACACTTGCTTTTTCTTATGAAGATCAAGTAACTGATGATTAATGTCAGATAAGTGTTTCATTAAACCACCAACAACTTCAAATGCACGTGGGTGTTCACTTTGCTTTGCAACCTCCAGCGCATGAAATAAAGCCTCTTGTCCTTGTGTCAATATAGAGTGAAGATTACTTCGCGTTGTTTCATAGTCATTGTCAAATGCCTCGTTTTTTTCAGGCAATGTATTTGTAGGAGGTAATAAAATTTCAGTTTTACCAATAGGTTCTACGTCAAACACTGCACTTAATTTATCATCTATATTCATAATTTTTAATTAGTATTTACGAAAATACTCCTCCAAAGCCAGAAAATTCGCTTGCATTTTCAATGTTAAATGGTGATTGAACTCCACCAGTTGTAAAGTCAAACTCATCTTGGAATGCAACAAAGTTATTAAAGTAATTTTCAGGAATAGTTGAAAATGAATCATATCCATAATCATACGAAGGAAGTTCTGGAGTTATAGGTGGAAAACTACTATCAGCTACTTGATTATAATTACCCATTACTTCATTTTTAGCGTATTGATATGACATTGATACTTGCAATTTCATAACATCTTTACCACCATAATCTAATTGCACTGCGCTTATAGATTTAGGAAATGCATTATATAGTGTACACTTATATCTTCCTATGTCTTGCGCGTCTTGTACTATAATTTCAATAGTAGGTGAAAGATATTCAGTAGGATAATTAAAATCACGAGTTTCTGGATCTTGTATTACATTCATCCATGAATTGAAAAAATCTTTTACTAAGAATCCAGAATCTACATAGAAACTTAAATTAATATGTTCGTATAGTTTTGAGTATACGGCATCTTTAACTTCACCATATGATCTAACTTGATTAGTTTCATATGATACACCAGGAAGTTGTGCCTGTTCACAGAATAAAAATATCTTACGAATATTTGAATTAAGTGGTTCTGTCATTAGTGAAGAAGGACGAGCAATGAGAACTTCAAAATGAGTTGTCTTTGCCATGCCTGTTTTAATATGGCTAATGAATTCTTCTAGTTTATTGCTCATTTTCTAAGTGAATCTCCCCATACTCTATTTTTATTACTACCAACAAATTTTTCTACTGGTAACATCATAGCAGTATGCCATTGTGACCCAGGAATTTCTACAAATATTGATTCTACGTGATCTTTAAGATAGTGTTTAATACATGCTTCTGCTAATTTAAATTTAGAAGCACCTGCAATTAATGACCAAGAATATCTTATTTTAGTTTTTTCATCAAATGAATCATTATTTGCAAATTGCATCAATCTAGTCATCAATTGAACTCGTTGAAAATATGGAAGATAGTGCATATTTAATCCCATAAATCCATCATTCATTGCCTGATATGGGAATACTAATGGAAACGCATCATAATATGGAAGAGTATCTTTATGCTTAGGATCATATATAAACATGTATAATTTTCCAGGAGTTATTCTAGTAACTTTACGCTGTTCTCTTAGTATTTTATTTGGATCAATTCTTTTTTTAGCCAATAGCATTTGCTGCTGCTGAAACCAAGTTCTTGATTTTTCAGCAATGCTCTTATCATACTTATACTTTTGAAAGATTGTTTCTAAATTATCATTCATTTATATTCCTAGGTTGTCTTCTGTTATGATGACAAATTCCCAATTTCTTTCCTTTGCATATCTCTTTGCATATTCCCACTTTGCCTGATTTACTAAATAAGTACTAACTTCTGTTAAATACTGTTTTGTTTTCCTAGTTCCTTCTGGAGGAAGTGTTTGCTTCTTTGGCTTAATCTCTACTAGATATGTTTTTCCGTTTGAAGTTCGTATTTTAAAGTCTACAAAATATCTATGAGGTCTTCCATCAATTGGAGAAACATAAGGTACTACAGTTTCTTCAGAACTCCATTTTTCAATTTGTGGATTTTTATCACACCATATAGCAAAACGAGTTTCCCAGCTTGAACGCATTATTATATTTGATGGATCTCCCATATATTTCTCTGGAAACATCGGTTGATATTTTCGTTTGTGATACATCTATATAAATAACAATAAGACTAACATAACAATATTTATACCCATGTCACAAGCAGACTTCCGTAGATTTGAACAACAAGCTAGCGCAGACCTCTGGACTCAACAGATTGGTGCCGGAACAGCTAAATTCGCTCCAAAGTTTGACTATATTGCCTCAACAATGAGTGATAAGTATAGTACTACTGGTTTATCATATCCACAAGATTTAATGAATAATCCTAAGTATGGTGAAAATAGAGTAATATTTTACATTAACACTTCAGTAGATTCACGGGTATTAAAAAGTGGAAGTGAAGTTTCTGTCGTAGAAGGCGTTCAGCGTGATATGCGTGGCCAATTAGTTGGTCAAAAGATATCTACTGCGGCTGCAATTACAGCTGCTGGTGGTGTAGCTGCTGTCAAAGGTGCAGTTAGTGGAAGTGTTATTGGTGGCAAAGGCGCAATTGGTGCTGGTGTTGGTGCTGCACTTGGAACTGGTACTGGCGCATCTATTGCAATGAGTGCTAATAATCAAGAAGTTCCTCCGGGTGAAACAAAACAGCCTACATTTTCTAGACCACAAAAACGATTAAATGCAGCAATTGCACTATATATTCCAAATCAATTAGGAATAAATTATACAGTATCTTGGGAAGCAGATGATACTGCTGCATTTTCTGCTGCAGCAAAAGGAGCTGATACTCTTGGTCGTGGACTAAAAGGTGCACCTGGAGTTGCTGGAGAAGTTCTTACTGCACTTGCAATTGATAAAGGTCAATTTGGCAAAGAGATGGGTGTTGCATCGGGATTAGCGGCAAATCCTAAGAAAGAACAAGCATTTATAGGTGTAGATTTTAGAACATTCACTTTTGAATATAATTTTGCTCCTCAATCACCAGAAGAAGCTCAAAATGTTTTGAATATTATTAGAGCATTTAAATATCATATGCATCCTGAATTTAAAACAGAAAATGCATTTTTATATATTTACCCATCTGAATTTGACATTGCTTATTATAAAGGTGCTACTGAAAATTTAAATATTCATAGACATACTTCATGCGTATTGACACAAGTTAATGTAAATTATACGCCAAATGGAGTGTTCAACACATTTAGCAATGGAATGCCAACTCAAATAAATTTAACATTGACATTCAAAGAACTACAACTCTTGTCAAAAGAACTTATCGAAAAGTATACTTAATATGTATTTTGCAAATTTTCCTAAAATATACTACGATTTTCCTCAAGATCTTACGTCTACATCATTGCAAATTCTAACTGATATTACTACAAACGTTAGAATAAGAAAAGCAGTGCTGGAAAATATCACTCTCTACGATGAGTATGATATGAAAGATGGAGAAACTCCAGAAATTGTTGCTGAGAAAGTTTATGGTAATCCAGAATTGCACTGGGTTATTATGCTCGTAAATGAGAGATATGATTATCTTAAAGACTTTCCTATGTCAAATCTAGAGCTAGAACAATATGCTATTGACAAATACGGCCAAGATAATTTAAATGATGTTCATCACTATGAAGTAAATGGTATTATCACAGAAGCTCGAGGTATAGTGAAACTTCCTAACAAAGTAACTCCACTTTTAAAAGTGCATGACTATATTAATGGTTTACCAAAATCTAATGCAAGAATAGAATCAATTGATAAAATTAATAATACTGCATCTGTTCTAGTAGACATTGGCAGATTTACTTCTGGTCAATTAGTAACTGTAAATGGAATTCGCCCAGTTACAATTTATAATCCAGACACTAAAGTAAATGAGCCAACTGGTGAAATTGCGTATAGTGGAGTAGTAAATTTTACTATATTGCCTGATGGATTTACAATAAATGATAATTATCAGATCATTACTAATTTAGAATATGAAATTAGACTTAATGAATCTAAGCGTACTATTAAACTTATTTCTAGTAAATTAATAGATCAAATCATTAATGAATTTCAATTATTAGTTGCTTAATATGCAAGATAGTAATTCAGCTATAAGATTTGCTGGTGATGTTCAACTAAAGCAAATTACATTAAGTTCATTAAATGGACAAGTTGCAAACATAACAAATCAAGTAGTTCTCATTGAAATATATGAAGACCTATTTTCATCTTTTACAACTCTGTCTATAGTTCTTAGAGAATCAATTGACTATATTAATCTATTTCCATTTGTTGGAGAAGAATATGTTGATGTTGATATTGTTACTCCTACAATGGATCAGCATATTAAAGGTAGATTCTATATCTATAAGATAACAGATCGTGAATACACAAGTGAACGAGAAGTTGCATATACTATTAAGTGTATTTCAGAAGAATTTATAACTGATGCAAATACAAAAATAAGTAAAACATTTTCTTGGGGAATTAGTGATATTGCATTTAAGATTTTTGGAAAAGATGGATTAAATACTCAAAAGAAATTAAATGTTGAAACTAGTTCAAACACTGTAAAATTTACAGCTAATTTTTGGACACCTACTAAATGTTTAAATTATATTGCAGCAGCTGCTACTAATGCAGCAGGATCTCCAACATATCTTTTCTATGAAAATAGAGATGGTTTCAATTTTAGATCTATAGATGCACTATTATCTGCTAAGCCATATCAACAATTTATAAAAGATAATTATACTAGAACTCCTATTGGAAATTCTGGTGAAAGTATAAGAGATCCTGCAGAAGATTATAAAAGAATTCTAGAATTTAGTGTTCCAGTTCTGACTGATTATATTACGGAAATACAATCGGGAAGATTAAAATCTAGATTAGTAACTCATGATATTGTTACAAAGAAATATACTGTAAGAGATTATAGTGTTAAGAAAGATCCGTCTCCTCCTACACTATTAAATCCGAATCCAGCATATTCAAAATATGGAAGTGCAAATAACGCTAGTACTATGTTATTTCTTCCAAAATATTATGCAAACTTTAACAATTTTTCCGACGTATCAAACGCAAAAGTTATACAAAAGAGAATGTCTTTCTTTCAGGGACTTAATAAATATAAGATAAACATTCAAGTTTTTGGAAGAACTGATTATACAGTTGGACAAATCGTAGAAGTAATTGTTCCTAGAGTATCACAAATTACTAAAAATGATACTGATACACGAGATAAAATTCTTTCTGGCAATTATTTGGTGTCTGCAATAAGTCATGTTATTAATAGAGAGAATCATACGTGTAATATCGAATTGATTAAGAACTCTGTGTTAGTAGATTTGAGTAATCAATAAGAGGTATTATGAGTCTGTTTACAGGATGTGTTGAAAATAGAAAAGATCCATTAAAGTTGGGTCGCTGCCAAGTGCGTGTGGTTGGTATTCATACACATGATAAAACAATTTTGCCAACAGAAGAGCTACCTTGGGCATTTCCAATGCAGCCTATTACCTCTGCAGCTATAAGTGGAATTGGCCAAAGTCCTGTTGGAGTTGTTGAAGGTACTTGGGTTGTTGTCATGTTTAGAGATGAGGATCAACAGCAACCAATTATTATTGGTAGCATTGGTGGAATTCCTCAAGAAGAATCTAAGAGTGTTGATCAAGACGATGATGATAGTATCTCTATTGATTCAGCAGCAGCTAAGAAAGAAGTAACTCCTCAGGGAGATGTACTACTTAGTGGTAACGGATCTGTTGTAACTGATGGTAATGGAGATCCAATAAAAACTGGCGCAGGTTCATCAGATAGTCCTGTACAAAGTGCAACACCTATTCCAACCATTCCATCTAAAACAGGTAAGACTCCTCCAGCCAGCGCTAAACCAGGCATTGATGCATTAAATTCAGCAATGACTGCTGGTGGAATTATTGGCAAATATGGACGTGCAGCGATTCTTGGTATTGCAGGAGGTGAATCTGGTTGGATTCCGCAATCTGAAGGATATAGTTATTCAGCTGAAGCATTAGTATCTGTATTTTCAAAAACATTTAAAAATAAACCAGATATTGCTGCAAAGTATGCAAGATGGAAAGGTACTATAGAAGGATTTTTTGACTACGTATACGCGCCTGAAAATAATGGAGGTTCTTTAGGAAACACTCAATCAGGTGATGGTGGAAGATTCTATGGTCGTGGATTTATCCAAATAACAGGTAGATCAAATTATACCAAGTATGCTAGATTAAGTGGTATTGACATTTTAACTCAACCAAACTTACTCAATACAGATTTAACGGCTTCTGCAATTGTTGCAGTAGCATATTTTAAAGATAGAGTTCAATTAGATAGTGCAGATCCTGGCTATTTTCAAGCCGCATTAAAGGCTGTTGGTGGTGCGCAATCAGGATGGCCAAAGAAAGAAGCATACTATCAGTATTTTTTAGGCGAAGCTCCTCCTACAGAACAGACTGACAAGTCTACAAAACCTGGTGCAGAAGCACAGGGTATACCAGTTGCAGATAATGGTTTACCACTAGATCGTCAAAGAAATTTAGTTATTGGATTTTCTGATCCAAATATGAAGTATCCTCTTCGTCAATATATTGGCGAACCAGATACTAATCGTCTTGCT
>Ga0209189_1000903_pt1 | contig 23057 bp, 17 predicted proteins | sample C_130820_EF_Meta_FD_187308 | JGI IMG/M metagenome (GOLD analysis project Ga0209189, IMG submission 187308) | Freshwater microbial communities from Lake Croche, Canada to study carbon cycling - C_130820_EF_MetaG (SPAdes) (version 3) | ecosystem: Environmental > Aquatic > Freshwater > Lake... | reverse complement strand
AAAAAAAAAAAAAAAATTAAGATATAATAGTAAATTAAAAATAAAAAATAAAATATATAATAATATAAAAATATCTGATATAAAAACACAAAAAAATATTTTAAATACATCTTTAAAATGGTTTGGTTGGAGTATAGTATATAATATATATAATAAAAAAGCGGTAATGGATATTGATACATCAGTTGTTACATCGATTCAGATAATAATATCAGCATCAATAACATTTATATATTCGATATATAATAGACAAAATATACAATTTTTTTATAAAATATCAAATCCATGTTTATATATATTAGCATTTATATTTGTAAGTTTAGGTCAATGGTATGGAAATCATTTTGGTAATATGGCAACACAATTAATGTCAATATCATCAGTTAGTATAATAAAATCATCGGAACCAATAATTTCAATGATATTAATGTATATATTATTTAGATCTTCAATTAAGTTATATAAAATATGTTTAATAATTCCAATTATATTTGGAATTATTCTATGCAATATTACAGATATTTCATATAATCATTATGGTGCAATATTATGTATATTATCAAATATATGTCATATTATAAAAGTAATTATATCTAGAAAATATTTTAATGATATATTAAAATATGAAGGATATCAATTATTATTATTATCATCAATAGGATCTTTTCTAATTAGCTTGCCAATTATATATAGTAATAGAGCCATTTTAATTAATGCATCAGATACTAGTATTTTATATATATTAATATCGGGGATATCATATCATTTAAATAGTGTAGCCGCGTTTCATATTGTTACGAAAGTATCAACAGTAACTTATTCAATATTTAATATATATAAACGAGTTGCGATTGTTATGACTCATTATATAATTAATTTAGAAATGCCATCAATAATGACTATATTTGGAATAATTAGTTCGAATATTGGATTATATTATTATCTGAAATAAAAATAAATTATATAAAAAGATCTTATCTTATATTTTAGTTCAATGAGCACGAGTCCTAAAACAATTATATGTGACATTGATGGGACATTAATTAAACATTTTGGTGATTTTCTCCTTAATATTAAAAATACACCACTTTTATTAAACAATACAATAGAATCTATAAAAAAATGGGAAAAATTAAATTATAAAATTATCTTATTGACTGGACGCAAAGAATCAACGCGTAAAATAACAGAGGATCAATTATTAGATTTAGGAATCATATATGATAAACTAATAATGGGTGTAACAAATGGAGATAGAATATTGATAAATGATAAAAAACCAAATGGTATAAATAATACTGCTTATGCTATTAATGTTGTTAGAAATAAAGGGTTAGAAAATATTGATATAATAAATCCAATAGTTTTAAATAAAAACCGCATAGATAAACCTTGGGGTTATGAAGAATTAGTTGAACATAATTCAAGCTATGTTGTAAAAAAATTATTTATGAAAAAAAATCATGCATGTAGTATTCAATATCACGAATTAAAAATAGAAACAATTGTAATATTAAGAGGCAGTTTATATATATATACTGGCACATCAATAGAAAATTTAGAAAAGAAAGAATATAATATGGGAGATTCAATTACAATTTATCCTTATACAATTCATCGCATGGAAGGTATAGAAGATTGTTTATATCTAGAAACATCTACGAATGAATTATGGGATGTAATAAGAATACAAGACAATTATGGTCGTGTATAATTATTTAATTCTAATGCTAAATTATATTTACCAAAATAAAATAAAAATTGAGAAATATTGTATTCGTGTAGTGGAGACATATTTATCCATATTAATGCTGTAAGTATTTTAATTTTTTTTAAATTTAATTTATGAAGTATTATAAATTTATCATATTCTTCTAGTTGTTTTATCAAAAAGTAATTACATTTTAAATCAATTATTACTGTATTCGAGTTATCGTAATTTATTGTATAAAGATTATTATCAATATTATAATGGTTAAATATTATACTATGTCTGAATTTCGCTAAATCATAATATATATCGCCATGGGATAAATTACCATCAAAATCTTGTCTCCAATCAATTAATTTATAACCATCTGCTGTTTTTATAATATTATCTAGAATAAAATCACCATGATACTGGTATAATGTATCGGTAATTAATAATTCTTTATCAATTTTATTAATTAATTGTTTAATTGGTAAAATTGATAATCCATTAATAATATTTATTTCATTATTATTCTGAATTAATAATAATTGATTGATTCTGTCATATGTTTTATTATAATAAAAATTAATACAATTATTTTTATATAATTCATTAATAGATACATTTACCCATAAATGTATGTATGCCCATTCTAATAATTTATATAATTCACCATGTACATAATAATTAGACATAAGAATTCCATCTATTTTTTCCATAGAGAAGAAATGTTCATTTGAATCTAAAATTAATGGCGAATTTGGATATAATAATTTTCCTCGTATTACACGATCTGATACTTTCTGTTTATTATTAAAAAACTTTATTACTTTATCATCAAAAAAACATATTGATTCGTCATTTTTATATAATATATTGTAATTACATTTAAAATGTTTAATTGTATTCATGTATGAATTAATATTGCCAGTATCGTGCCATTGTTTTACGACTTTATATTTAAATATTATATTATTTTTAATTAAATAATTCAATAATTCAATATCTCCAAGAGATTTATTATTTGGATTTGAATCATAAAGATATTGTAATATTTCCCAATATTCTTTGTAATTTACTATATGTGATACACCAGTATATACATAATCACAACTAATTTCACCTTTATAATTTACTTTTGTAATTTTATCATTTAGAATATTTATACTTGAATATGAATTAGTATCATTTGAATATGAAACATATATATAATTTTCATTTATATTATTATTTAAATCATCTAAAATAATTGAATCGCAACAATAATATGTAAATGGACATTGTAAAAGTTCTTTGGCTTTTAATAAAGAATATGCCTGACTTGAGCCTTCTTTATCATAATTATCAACTACAATATATTCAAAATACCCATCTTTATAAGCAATTTCTAAAAAATCTTTAACAATATCCCCATAATATCCTAATGTTATTATAAAACGTGTATTTTTTAAATCATACTTATCAATTATATAACATAATGCAAATTTATCGCCAATACGTATTAATGATTTATTTATATATTCAGTTATATTACCTAGTCTACTTCCGATACCGCTGGTAGTTATAAGTACTGATTGCATATATTTCATATACTTATATTATACCTTAAATGAAAAATCGATATATAAGGATATATATCGATTAAATTATAAATGTCAAAATATAAAATTGATGATTTAAATCAAATTATACCAGATACAGATATATATAAATCTTTTAATAATTTTATATTTTCAAATGATATTCGTATAATTGGGAAATTATTAGAACGTTATAAATTTTTTCAAAAAATTAAAGATATGCCTGGTGATATTGTAGAACTAGGCGTATTTAAAGGTTCTGGTATAGCAACTTGGTGTAAATTTTTAGAATTAAATTGTACATATAGTAACAAAAAAGTTATTGGTTTTGATTTATTTAATGGAAATAATAATATTATTGATAATTATGATAATGGTGATAAAATGAAAATAGTATATAATAGAGTAAATAGTGAAGAATTATCACTTAATAATGTTGAGAATAATTTAAATAATATGGAGTTATCATTTAAAAAGTATATGCTTATTGAAGGTGATATAGTTGAAACAACTAAAAATTTTATAAAAGACAATCCTGGTTTGCGCATTGCATTATTATATATAGATGTAGATTTATGTGAACCTACGTATCATGGTCTTAAAAATTTATGGAATAATATTTTGCCAGGTGGTTATATTGTATTTGATGAATATGAATTTCATAAATTCGATGAATCTAATGGTGTAGATAAATTTTTAAAAGAATTTAATATACCATATGAAATAAAATCAACAAATTCATTTGGGCCAACTGCATATATGATTAAAAAGCAATTCTAATTATCATATGATATATGATATAATATTAATTTATTATTATATATATTTTTAACATTTTCTTGAGTTATTTTAATATAGTCCGTACATATATCTCGACCTCTCCATTTACCACCTGCAAATAAAAGACACGATCGTAATATACAAGTAGGAGTAATATATTTAGATATATCAAATGTTTCATCTAGTACATAACATATCTTTAAATTTTCTCTACAATAATTATTTAAATTTACTAAATTATTAATATTTCCAGATTCATGTGGGCGATGTAAGTCGCTATAGGTAATGTATTTAAACTGATTTAATAATTTAATTATTGTATTTCTGTTATATATTGCGGGAATCACAGGATATTGATAATAATTCGATTTTGGAAAACTGAATATATATTTTTCAACGTTAAAATATTCATTATGTTCACAATGACAATGTAATGATAATATATCTATTGAATTTCTTTTCATTAATGATGGAATTTCTAATAATTTATTTATATCGGTGTTTTCTATAAACATAAAATGCTCATACCATATCGCAACTAATTCTTCATTCATTTGACATATGCTATTATATATTCTTTCAAAATAAGGTTCTTTATTATCATAATAAAAAATTTTATGAAATGGGTACATATCTTCTATATTTAAAAACATATTAGCAGATATTTCTTTAACTATATCCCGTCCCCCACTTGGACGCATCATACCTTCGCAATAATCATTATTTTTATTTATTGTACAATAAACTTTTATTGGATATTGTAAATATTTTTTAAGATTTGCAAAGAATGGCATCCATAAATATGAATATTCTGTATGAGTATGTATTAAAATTGCAAAATTTTCCATATATAAAGGATCATGATTATATCTTTATATAATTTAAATTATATCTTTATATAAAATAATGATTATTGTATTCAAAGATTGTGGGTATTTTAATTATTATCATTGGCTTATTTATATGTTAGCAAATTTACGTTTTTATGATAATAGCATATCACCAGTAATTATATATGCTCCATTACCTGATTATGATTCTTTTCAACAACAATCATTAAAATTTATATTTCCTAATGCAAAAATTATAAATTCGCGTTATCATAATCCCAATTCAGATATTATTTGGAGAGTTCCAGAATGCCAGGATGGTAATTGGAGAGGCGCCGGCGTAGATCCAGAATACTATAGATTTTTAAGGAATAACTTAATGGATTATTCTGAAAAAACAGATGGCATGGAATATATATATATATCTCGCAAACTTAATTCTCAGAGTCCAGGTCATCCAAATATAGAAGCTCGACATATTAGAAATGAAGATGATATGATGCAATACCTAGAACCTCTTGGTTTTAAGAAAGTTCTTGTGGAAAATATGTCTTTGGCAAAACAAATGGGTTTATTTAAATTTGCAAAAATAGTAATTTCTCCTCACGGAGCCGCTTTAGTCAATGCTTGTTTTTGTACACAAAACACTCATATTATTGAAGTAACTCCTGAACCTTGTAATTGGGAACAATTTTCACATATATGTGAAATATTTAATATTCCATATACACGTTTTAATGATGTATATAATTGGGATGGTGAATATAATATGCATATTAATATTCCTAAAATTGTTAATCTCGTTACAAAATTAATTTCCAATTAAATGATTGATTAAAACTATCAGATTCTTTATGTGTATTTATATAAAAACTACCAGGATGAATTGTATGATTATATATCATATTAGGTACAACAACTATTGATATACCTGCTTTAATCCAAAAATAATTCATATATTTTACATCAATTGCGTGTGTTTTTGTATTATCAATAAGTATCGGTTCTACATATTTAACTATAGAACGGTGGAATACATAATTACCATTATTTATTAAACATTCTTCATTAAATATATGATTCCAATTTTCTTTATTTATTCTAATACCTATAAATTTTTCAAAATTTTGAGCAGGTAAAGCACGGGAAGGGTGATAAATATAACTTTGATTATAATTTGAATTTAAGTTCCAGAAATCTTTTAATGCTTCAAAATATGTAATATCACAGAAATTATCACTATCCATTAGACAGATCCAGTCTCCTGTTGCTTTTTGACACGCATTAATTTTATTTTTAAGTGTACCTACATTTTTTTCTTGTTTATAGACTTTTAATTTTTCATCTTTAAAATTTGCATTGATTTTACCATAATCATCTGAACAATCATCTAATATTACAATTTCATTAATATGAGGATTTTCCAAATATAATTTCAATGTTTTTTCTAAAAAACTATCATATCTATTATATGTTGTAATAACTAACGATAATAACATTATAAATAATAATAAAAATATCTTTAAATCATTACACCAAGTTTCTCTAGCTAAGGCTAAAGGCAAAGGTGTATGCGGTGTATTATCGAATGTTAATCTAATTTCTTTTTCTCGTATTGTTTTTTATTTTATAGACAATTTCAATTATCAACATTATATAAAGATATTTTAATTTTTGTATACAAATGATTCCTAAACAAATATTTCAAACTTGGAAGACTAAGACATTACCACACTCAATACAGCAAACTATTAACAAAATGCTAGAATTGAATCCAGGATATGAATATAAACTATTTGATAATAATGATATGATAAATTATATAGCTACAAATTATGATGAAAAAATAAATTTAGCATTTTCAAAATTAAATTTAGGGGCTGCAAAAGCTGATTTATGGAGATATTTGGTCCTTTATAAAGAAGGCGGTGTTTATTTAGATATTGATGCTGTTCTTTATAATTCATTGGATACATTAATTAATGATACAGATGTTGCAATTATTTCACGAGAAAAAAACCCCAATATATTTCTACAATGGTGTTTAATATTTGCACCAGGTCATCCTGTATTAAAATTAGCAATAGAGAAATGTGTTGATAATATATTAAATGAAAGAACAACGGATATATTATATTTGGTAGGTCCTCGTGTATTTAGTGAAGCAATAACAGATATTTTAACGCCAATTGCTGGAAATAATATATTTTATGAAGATGATAATATTTTAAATGAAAAAACAAAAGGGTTTTGTAGATTCTATGGGTATGATTTTCCAGAATATTGTGAATGGAAACATCCTGATGCAGAATTACTTTATAAAAATGTTTTACATTGGAGTAAAGACACAATTAGATTCCTATAACTATAATAGCCATTCATCTGACACTTTGCCATGTTCTAAACTTACATCTATAAATTTTGTAGTTGGTGATATTATTCCTGCTACAGCAGTGACATTACTACAAGTTTTAACTATTTTTTCACATCTCGCAAGACAATAAACATCAGTTAAAATTGAGAGTGTCTTCTCTTGATTTGTAGCTGTTTTTAGACCTTCGTCAAAATTACCATGTACACTTATTTGATTTGGCGATCTAACACAATTCGGATCTTCAATATATGAAATGTCTGGTAAATTAGATTTATTCTCATGCAATATATGTTTTAAAAATAAAACATCAGGTATATTATCAGATGCAATATATAATCCGACCGCTCCATTATACTGTTTTAAAACATCCATAAGACGATTAACCACAAAATGTATACCAGGGGAAGCATATGCTGGTTCTACTGATCTGTCAGTATTTCTTATATGTACGCCTATTAATGGTATATCTGTATAATTTTTAAAAATATTATCAACTCGATCTATAATTATTCTTTTAGGTTCAATATATATAGCATATGCATCACATAATACTTTTCGCCAATTATGACGATCTTCTTCTAATACATATGGAGATAAAGTAACCATATTACTTACATCTAAATTATCTGGTTTATTTTTTATATTAAAATATGTATTGAATATATTTTCTTCAATGTTATCACTATATAATTTAGAATACCATTCAATAACAGGATATAATCCTAGTTTCTTCGCTCTTGCAAGAGAATGTATTAAATTTGAAAAAGTTGCTGTAAATCCCCATTCTTCATTATAATAAACTCGTGCGGCTTTCATTTGTATTGTACAAAATAAATTACTTTTATATCTATTTTGCAAAAATTATATAAAGCTTGATTAATAAATATAAATTATGAAGACTATATTATTTACACCGTGCAATTCAGGTTTTTTTTCAAATTTCAATAAAATAATTACACATATATGGATATTTAAAATACGTAATTTAAAAGATATAGAATTTTATGTAAAATTTTATGACATGGAAGGGTTTTTATATGGGGGTGATCAATTATGGCCATCATTATTTTCAAGTTTAATTCCGTTTACAAATGATGAGAATCAATATGATTTAGTAATTAAAAATTATTTTCATCAAGAAGAATTAAAATTTATCGCACAACATACTCACGATATATTAATAAAGAATGATGATTGCTGGAGATATGATTTAAATACAATATATAAAGATTATATAAAACTTAATTATTCTTTTCAGCAAGAAATTGATGATTTTTGCAATAATAATTTTAAAGGTTATCATATTATATCAGTACATATACGTTCTGGGGCGCACGCATGTGAACAACATAATAAAATTATGCCTTCTAGACAAAATTATATAAATAGAATAAATAATTATATTTCAACGTTAACAGAACCATATAAAATATTCTTAGCAACAGATATTAAAGAAGGCTTAAATGATTTTATAAATGAATATAAAGACAAATTAGTTTATTTGAAACAAGATTTATATTATGATGGTCAACAGCAATATGATATACAATCAAAATTAGGTTTACTAAAAGGCAAGAATATTATGATGGATGCAATATTACTTTCTAGAGGCGATATATTATTTCATTGCATTTCAAATGTTACTTTTGCTGCATTGTATATGAATCCAAAGATGAAAAATGTATATTTATATACATAATTTAATTAAAGATTGTTTTATATAATCACATGTGCCTTCCATAGTAAACCAATAAGATACTCTCTTCATTTCTTCTATCATTTCATTATATTTCACGTCATCAATGTTTCTTAAAATATCTGACAGTGTATTTATATCATCGATATGTGTAGATATACTAAATTTATTGTAATCCAGAATATCTCTGAATGGCAATGCATTATCTCCGTCGTGAATATACACTGGAATAATACCCATCTCCATAATTTCAAAAAAACGAAAACTTGATGCCCCGTAACCTCGTGGAGCTAATCCAAATCTACTTTTTTTGGTTGTATTTATAAAAATATTCACCATATTTGCAGGTACATTAATATTCCAATTTTTATTTACGATAATCTCAAAACCAGGTTTATTAATTAAAGCGTCTACCATTTTATTTCTAACATTATGTGTACAAGTACCCACAAAACTTGCTAGTATTGTGCGTTCTGATATATAATTTCTCGAAAGATTACGAAGAGTTTGATTTTTATCCTCAACAATTAATGGCAATGGGATATCTATACTTTGACCTACTGAAAATACAATTAAATTATGCGGTTTTGTATGACCCATGCAAATACCATCATCCCACTGACAAATTGTAAATACGATCTTATTTTCTTTCTCTGCGATTTTACATATATCTATAATATAATTAGATATATGTGGAATAACGCGAGTTGGATCCATTTCTGCGGCAAAAAATACATTTAACCAATAAATATCTAAATAAACCAATTTTGATTTTTCCGCGAATAATTGCTTTTGCCAATATTCATCAAAGTATTCTTCCATATATTTACCATTTTTAAAAGGCGGATATACAGTATGATTTTGTGGCTTTAAATTTATTTGCATTATAAATTAAAAAATTACAAATCTTTATATAAAGATTTAAGCGTAGATTGTAATAAATGTTAAATCTTTTTAAAAATTGCGAAGTACTTGGAAAATTATCACTTGAAAAAAAACAAGAGGATGAAATAGTTATTACTCCAAAGAAATTAAATATTGTTTCTATTAAATTACCCGATAATTTAAATTTAAAAAATAAGAAACGCGTATTATTCTGTGGAACATATCCAATAGGACAGTCAAATGGATATAGTCGTGTAGTATATTATATTGCTAAACATCTTGGTACAAAAGAAGATATTGATTTAACTATTTATGGATTTCAAAATTATAATCAAACAGCCGGAAGTGAGCAGCGCAATGACATTCCTTCTTCGGTAAAATTACACGATGCTCTGGCTACAGAAGAACCTAGAAGAAATGGTTTTGGCGAGAAAGAGATAGCTACATTTCTGAAAAAAAATCCCCAAGATATTGTTATTATTTTTAATGATATGGTGATAACTTCTGCACTTGTGCAAACTATTGTAAATGAAATGAGCGAAGCTGAGCGTAAATCATTTTTGCTAGTATCATATTTTGATCAAGTATATCCTTATCAAAAACCCCAATATATTGCAATGTTAAACCAATATTTTGATGCAATTATTACTTTTACGCCATATTGGAAAGAAGTTGCACTGAGTCTTGGGTTAGATAAAAACAAACCAATTTACGTATTACCTCATGGATTTGATAGTACATTATATTATCCAATACCTACAAAGGTAGCTAGAATATTCTATCAGATTCCTAATGATGCATTTGCAATATTAAATTTAAATAGAAATCAACCAAGAAAGCGATGGGATCTTACACTGATTGCATTTGCTGATGTTATTTCGCGTTATTATAAATTAGTAACAGAGAAAAAGAAAACGCGGCCTATAAAATTAGTTATTGCAACAGCAATAGATGGTTCATGGAATTTAATGGAAATATTAGAACACGAATTAAAATTACGTAATGTACCCATTGAGTTCGGCAAAGAATGTATAGTTGCACTTGCACGTCCTCAGCAGCTAAGTGATAGAGATATAAATATTTTATATTCCGCTTGTGATATTGGATTAAATACCTGTGAAGGCGAAGGATTTTCACTTTGTCAATTTGAGCATGCAGCAATAGGTTGCCCACAAGTTGCCCCTAATATAGGAGGTCTTAAGGAATTTTTAAATAATAATAATTCGATAATAGTAGATGCAAAATGGAGATATTATATTGATAAACAAAGAGATGGTATAGGGGGAATTGCGGAAATATGTGACCCAGTCGATTACGCGGATAGTATTTGGAAGTATTATTTAAATCCCGAACTTGTAAAGAAACACGGTAAGAAAGCACGTGAAGAAATTTTACAACATTTGCAATGGACTACTGTAATTAATCATTTTCATAATATAATATTAAAACTACGATAGGGGTCTTCGATTTCCATTTTGCATTTGTCTTTGCGCTTTTCTTCTATCTTCTACTACTTCCAAAAATTCAGACAATGCCGGTCCTGGCACCGATGACATTTTTTTATATTGATTATTATATTGTTCTGATGCTTCTCTATAAATAGGACCATATATTTCAGGATAATGTTCTGGTGCTTTGCTTTTTCTTTCAAAATGTCCATCTGGATCTTGTTCTGGTACACTAATAGCCATATTTGGTAATTTTCTTCTTTCATTTAATGGTAGAAAATCAGTGCGCAATCCTATATTAAGTTGTTCTATTAATCCGTTTGTTATTACTTGTTGATTATTTAATTCACGTTTTGCTCGATCTGCTTCATCTTTTTTCTGTTGTACGACTGCTCTTAATCTCTCCGCTTCTTTTTGTAATATATTATATTCTTTTTCATGTTCTGTTAATATATTATATTCTTTTTCATGTTCTGTTCCGCCACCACCGTAATGTTTATAATAATCAATACATTTACGTAAAATTTTTCTATTTTTCGATTTTTGCAATGCAAGTATAATATATTGTTTATAACTTCGCTTCTTACTTAGATTAACTAAATCGACTAAAATTTCTTCCATATTAATAATGGTGAATATTATTATTTATATAATTCTAGCATTTTTTGCATTATCATTTTTGGGACTGGGTATTTATATACTTGCACGTAAACCATTATATGACGCTTTTACTACAGGAACTATTAGTACTGCTAACTGTACAAATAATAGTTGTATTATTGTTGTTACATTTACGCCTATAAATGCAACTGATCCAATTACATCTGGACAATTAGAAATAGATGGAAATTATAAAACCGGCGATACTGTAAAAATAAGTTATGATAGTACAAGTCCAAATACATTTGGAATAAATCAAATAAGACCGGCTGTATTTGGATGGTCTTTCACTAGTATTGGTATATTTTTAGTATTAATTATATGTGCATTATATTATTTAAATCGCAAACCATTAGAATATTCTTCATATAAAAAACCTGAACGTGAACGTGAACCTGAACGTGAACCTGAACGTGAACCGGAACGTGAAAGTGAGCTTGAACGTGAACGTGAACTGGTAAATAAATATGAAACAGAATTCCTGTCAAAATCCAACGATGAGAACCCATTTAATCAATGAAGCTTTTCTTCTTGTAGAACTCCTGCATTTTTATATAAAATATAATTAAAAAATTTATCAGGATAATCATCTACGATAACATATTTGTGGCCTTTATAAGATGCAACTTTACCTTTGATATTTCGCGTTCTTATAATTTTATTTGTAGCTATTTGGTTATCTAAATTAATATCTGGTAAATATGCATATGCATCGTTATCTATAGGTATTGGAAAACTATAACATTGTAATCCTGTAAAATTATTAACAGTTGCATTTGTTCTGCAATCTACTGCCGCGGTTTTAAGATTATTCTGAAATGATTGTATTATTTCATCTTTCTTTTCTGCAATTTGCATAATATGTGCATCACTTGTTAATTCATTATCAAGACTACGCAAACTAAAATTATCTTTTAGTTGTTTCTTAGTAAAAGTAGATGTATAAATATAAACAGCTACATTTTGTTCAATTTTTGGTAAATCTAAATGACTACCTGCGCGCGCGGCACGACCTATGACTTGATCTATTCTGACCATATTCCAGAAGGGTTCGGTTATTAAAACAGCACGTACATTCTTTAAAGAAATGCCTTCTGCACCCGATTGAGTAATCATAAATGTTTTAAACATCTCGCCTCGTAAATTTGTTTCTAAATCACGTATACCGGATAACTCTATGTTATTATATATACCATTATATAACTGCAAAAGTATATTTGCCTTTTCGCGATCTGTATCGAATACTATAAATCGCTTATTATCATATTTTGGATGAAGAACTTCTTCTTCATCGACTATATTCCATATAGTAGTATCATTTTCTTTACTCTTCTTTTCAATATGTACTTCAATATATCCAGCGGAAGCTAAAGCTAAACGCAATACACCTATGCCTTCGATAGATCTAAATTGAGAATATATTAGACATTTACCATTTGTATCATTAATTCTTTCTATTATTTTTGCAAATTTAGGACTATATAAACTTCTTAAATTTTCTATACTTAATAATGTTTTATCTGCACCTAATTGTCTAATTGCATTTTTCATTATATCTTCATAATTTTTCTTCAATTTTACTTTATCAATTTTCTTATCTGATGGTTTTTCATCTTCTTCATCTGATTCCTCGTCACTTTCAATGCGATCTATTTCATTCTTTAAAGCCTTGCGAAGATCTTTCGGAAACGGTCTTTCAATATTATTTGGAAATACAAAATTACAAGCCATACGACTAAAAGCACGATAAACTGATGTTTTCTTTGCCATTATACCGCCTTTATTTTGTTTAGAACGTCTTTCCATTATTCTTTCTTCATCACGGACAATGAGATATTTACTAAATTGATAATCACTTAATGGAACTTGTTCAATGACTTTTGGTAAAATAGTTGGAAAATATTCATCTCCAATACTTTTTATATATGATACTGTACCTAATATTCTACGTTTAAATAAATCATTATTTTTAACCCGAGGATTATCACGGTCACTTTCATCTAAAAATAGATTATTAAAATCATCTTTATTTGTTGGTAAACCATACATTTCTTTTAAAATCGTGCGTTTACTAATATGTATATGTTTACCAATTTCATTCTGAAGACCATTTACAATTTGACTATGTGATAATATCTTATCGTCACTACTATCATCTAATATCATTCTACCATTACTATTATCTATAAATCCTTGAGGTAATAAAGATATCATTATTTTTTTCTCTTTACTCAAGGTGAAATATTGATCAATATATTTTGCAAATCTGTTTTCAATAATTATATCAGTCATTTCGCGACTAGCAGGTAATTCTGCATCTTTTAATAATGAGAATTCGTGTACATTTATATATCCTCTTACAAGATTTAACATAATGCTTAATTCGAATGGATGATTTATAATAGGTGTTCCAGATAATAATACTAATTTTATATTTGTAGCGTCCATAATTTTTGTATAAATATTTCTAGTTATTTTACTACCATTAACAACCCTGCTAACAAAATTATGTGCTTCATCTATAATTATAAAAGAATCATTGAAAAAATCTTTTTTATATTTTGCAAGCGCTGACTGTGAAATACCATTATACCGAATAAATGTATAATTTTTATTAATTATTTCTCGCAATGTACTTTTAGCTGCTCTTTTTTCAGATTCTTCAAGATCATTCCATGCTACATCTTTGCGTAATATTGCTTTAGACGGTATACCTTCTGAAAAAGGAAACCATATTTTCGGATTACCTTTCAAAAAGTTCGGACTTACATCAAGTGCAATTGCCGCATCAGCTTGTTTTTTAGCTATATTTTTAATTTCAATATATGACCATAATTTTTTTGCAGGATTGCCAGATGATGCGTGTTTCATTATTTCTTCTCTATAATTCATTTCAAGAGAAGCAGGTAATAATACAATTATTTTTTTACTTTTATTAATAAAGCCCTCTGCTGCAGCAATAGAAGAAGCTGTTTTGCCACTTCCTAATCCGTGATATAATAATAAACCTCTGTATGGAGAATCATATATCATAAAATCTTTTACAAATCTTTGATGAGGAAATAATTCACCAAATTGAGTTTTGCGTTTTTCGTGATTAAATATATTATATACCCAATCCAAAAATCCTTGTCGGTTGTTATTGCCCCATTCGTTTGGCATATCTATTAATAAAACACCACATAAAGATTTGCCTTCTTTATAATAAAATAAAAATGTCTTGTAGATTATATATTGATACGCGCGAATCTAAGTTGATTGAATGTTTGAATTGCCAATATACTAGTAAACAATTAGAAATTGGAGATATTATAATAGAGTCATTGGAGCCACAATTTACAATTATATTTGAACGTAAGACATATCAGGATCTATTATCTTCAATTAATGATGGCAGATATAAAGAACAAAAAATAAGATTACTTTCATCGAATCTTCCTCATCATTCTGTTTATATTATAGAAGGTGAAAAAATCATTAATGAATCTATATCAGGCGCAATATATCATACTATGTTTAGAGATAAAATGCATGTTTTATTTACAGATTCTGTAAAAGCAACTGCGGAACTCGTAACAACTATTTATAATAAATGTGTTAAAAATCCTGACAAATTTGTAACCACAAACGAAAATGCGGATTATGTGGCAAATCTTAAAGTTAAGAAATGTAAAATTGAAAATATAAATAAAGAAAACTGTTTTATTTTGCAATTATGTCAGATACCATCAATATCTCATACAATTGCGCGAGAAATCGCATTAAGATATAAAAACTGGAAAGAATTAATTTCGGCCATTGAACAAAATCAAACTATATTAACAAGTATCCCAATGATAGGTGAAAAAAAAGCAAAAAATATTATTGATTATTTATTGTGAATTATTATCATCGGATGTAATATTAATTACTAAAATACTCCAGAGCCGTGCTTCATATACATCAGGTACAGGATTATATATGCTATCAATAGTTACGGGTTTATTCAAATTAATTATATTATCTAATCTAGGTATCATATAATCTGTTATTAATTTATAGTTTTTAAGATCATAATCTGTTAGTATAGTTTTAGAAGCTAATACATTGGCTTTTAGTAAATATTTCTTAATCATTATAATATCTAATTCTTCTTCTATTATTTCTTCTCTTGATGAAATAATATCATTTTCTGTAGCAGATTCTTTCATATTACTATCAGTTTGTTTAATAACAGAATCTTCTTCGTCTTCATCTTCGCATTCGCATTCGCCTTCGTCTTCGTCTTCATCTTCATCTTCGCATTCGCCTTCGTCTTCGTCTTCATCTTCATCTTCGCATTCGCCTTCGTCTTCGTCTTCGCATTCGCCTTCGTCTTCGTCTTCGTCTTCGTCTTCTCCTTCTTTAAAATATAAGCACGAACCCACATTAATTATATTTTTAGTTTCTTTACTATTAAATGGATTAACATTATATATTATACTAATAATCCCTGTTGCCATAACACATGATAATATATATATATACATTGCATATGATATAGTTTGTACATATTCAAATATTTGAGACATAATTATACGTATTTTATAATTTATTCTTTAAATAATAAATTTCCGATTCCATATGTTTTATTTTTTCAGTAAGAGTCTTGATTGCTTCTACAAATAATCCAGCCATATTACCATACGATATTGTAAGTAACCCATGATTATCTTTATTTACAAGTTCAGGCATTATTTGTAGTACATCTTGTGCAAGTAATCCTGTCTCAATTACGTTTGTATCTAAACGTCTATAAATATACCCATTTAATTTCGATATTTTATCCAAAGGATCGTTAATAATAACTAATTCAGTTTTAAGTGATTTATCAGATAAACTTGCTATATTACCACGTGTAAATAAAGTACCAAATACATTAACAGAGTCTTGACAAGTTACAGTATTATATAAATACGATGTACCTTGAACATGTAAATTAGACATAGGCGCAGTTGTGCCAATACCGACATTATTTAATATATAAATATCTGTATTTCGCATTGATAGAGTTTGATTTGATGATATCCATTGACTTGATATATAATTTGTACCGTTATTATATATTTTACCTTTAAAATTAATATCGCCGTTTATATCTAGTGTAAAATTTGGATTAATATTAGAAATACCTACATTGCCATTTAAAAAACTTGTACCTACAATATGCAATGGTCGCATAGGATTTATTGTACCAACTCCAATATTACCATTTGTAATAATCATATTACCATTATATATATCAATGGCTTGTCGTGGATTTATATTTGAGCCAATTGTAATACTGCCATTATTTATATATATATCTTTTGAAGATGCTGTAAAATACATATCGCTTATAGATACATAATTTGTAACTATATCACCATAATATATTTGTGTTATTATAAAACGTATATATTCAAAAGCACCTTTATTACTTGTAATATTTATAGTGTTATATAAATTTACTGCATTTGGCGAATGACTAGCTAATGTAGGTATATTAATTCCTTGTGATATACTATTTTCGAACGGTATTTGCAATAATGTCCAATTCAAAGAATCATGTGATCCAACTATTTTAATATATGAAGGTGCTCCTGCAAGAGAATTCATTCCATTTGCAGCAAATGATACAGATGAATAGTATACTGCTTGATTCGTTTGTATTTGAATCCATTCACCATACACAATATTCCCATCAACAAGCGTTTGTGTTGAAAATGTACTTGATTGATTAGGTATAGTTAGATACGAATATGTGCCATCAATTGGATTATAATTCGAGCTGGAATTCCATACACTATTTCCTGTCGCATTTCCATCAAATAGATTCATTATATTATTCATAGTTGATGATTTAACTGTAAATATAATTTTATTTAATGTATTACCATTGATATTTATAGTATTTGTATAAGAATTTAATGGTAAAATAGGAGGCACATTATTTGGTATATTAAATGTAGGGAATTGAAATAAAGCATTTCCATATGTATTAAATTGTGATATAGGAATATTTGTGCCGATTCCTGTATTTCTAAGAATAGTAATACCACCATTATCAGATTGTCCATATGGGCTTTGAATATTTTCTGTCTCATATTGATATATCTTGCCTTGAACGTTTAAATTACCAATTATGTTTAAAGAATAATTTGGATTTGTATTATTTGTATTAATTCCGACATTTGTCATTATTACATTTGAATTGAATGTAGCAATGTTGTTTACATTTAAAATTTGTAATGATGCCGTACTATTTGGCAAAGACTGAATAGTTTGTACATAAGTTATACCATCTACATATGAATTACCATGAACTTGAAAATTATGTATTAATTGTCTTTGATTTGTCGTCGAAGGTGTAATACCTATACCTACAAAACCTGTGGCATTTTCCATATAAATAATCGGAGCAGATGTTGTAGTATAGAAATATGAAGTTCCACATACCTGAAAATTATAAGGTAATATATTCCCTGCTGGAGGAAATATAATATTATTTATAGGTGATGTCACAGAAAGTCTACCAGATGTATCAATTAAAGTACAAGAAGTAGGATTTAGTGCATTAAAAAAAGTTCCACTATCTGATACTGATATGGCATGTATATTAGTATTAAAATCTATAGATAAATAATTAACTCCACTAATAGTTGCATTAATACCAATTGCTGATGGAATACTATTCCTTAACATTTCAAATTTAGGATTTCCCTGTGAACTAATACGTATTGTATCAGATGAACTGCTATCAGATGTACCTTTTACATAAATACCTACTGATGTACTATTATTATTAACTGGTAGAGTAACTACTTTAAGTCTACCATCTGTTTGTATATTATTATATGGTTGTATATCTGCTTGATTATATGATATACATACATTACTACAATTTAACCAAGTAGTTGGTTCATATACATTAAATATACCATTTACATTATTAATGCCATCTATATAAATCGAATTTGCATTAATTGTATTTGTGTTAATTGTTTTCGTATCAAGATTATTAAATACTAGACCACTACCATATATAATATTGATATTTGAAAGAGTCGATTGATTAAAACTAATATTACAATTTATTCCTATAATTTTTGATGTTTGTAAAATAGGAGTATTTATATTATTTGCTACATTTATATCCCACATTCGATCAGGTATTAAATTACCAATAGTTAATCCACCAGTATTATTTATATGATATAATGGGATATTATTTGAACACGCTATAAAAAATGGAGACTGATTATTATAATTATACAAACCAATATATATATTCGAATTTTGATTACTAGATTTTTGTATATGTAAACTATTACTTGCTGAATTGGTTCCTATGCCAATATTTAGATTATTATCTAAGATAAATATATTTGATGAAGATCGAATATTTATAATATTTGATATAGTACAATTATATCCATTATTATTAATATTTAATAATGAAATAGTCTTATCTATATTTGCAGTAGGTCCAATACTTAAAATACCATATGAATCCATTGATAATGCGCGAAAATTTGGTGAAATTTTATTATTTATAAAAACATCAATTATATTTACATTTGAAAATCTACTATCGTGATTTAATGAAAGCGTAGTTTGATTTGGCGTAGATATATTTGTTAAAGATAATACAGTAGAACTTAAATTGGAAGTGGCTTGTATATATTTTGAAATAACACTTTGTGGTTTAAAATTGCTAGAAACACTAAGATCTCCGTATATAAATGTATTGCCATTTATTAAAGTTTGGCCATATAGATTTATTGAATTTTGATTTAACACTATTTTTACAAAGTCTGCTCGTGTAGTTGGATTATTCGGATCTTGAATTCCATTAGGTGCCCAAGACTGGTTATACCATACTCCTGTTGTTAATGAATTTGTAAATAAATCTTGACTATTATTTAAAATATGTGTTTTCGCGGTACCTCCGTGAATATCAAGTGTTCCATCTGAACTTAATGTTAATATTGGAATATTTTGAGAATCGTATGCATTAATATAACTATAAGATTGATTACCAGTACTTGCATATGGTATATTAATAGTTATATTGCTTGTAGAAATATTAGGTACATTTATTCTATTCCCAATATTTACATTAGTATTAAAGAAAGAATCATTTGATACATAAATACTATTATTTATATAAGTAGGCTGTGTTGAAATTATACTATTTGAAGAAATAGATAACAGATTAATATTAGACTTACTGAAAATTAATGATTGATTTGATCTTCCGAATAATAATTGATGATCAAATTCAATATTTGCAAATTGTTGAGGTAATGTATGTAATATAATTAGATTAGATTGCGTAGATGATGATAATATAAGTCTTTCTTTACTTGTTAATGTCGCGCTAGTACCACCTATTGTTATTGACATAAAACCCTAAATGATAAATAGAGAATTTGTTTATATGGTTATGTTGCCTATTTTTGATTCAAGAATACTTACACGAGATATTAAATCTTGAATATTCCTCTGTTGTTGTGTAATTGTAGAATTTAATAATTTAACACCATTAAATATTAAAGGAATTAATCTTTCGTTTTCAAGTACTTTAAAATCATCTACTATTATACCATATACATATACAGATGAATCAGTTGGAATTGGATCAGTAATTGTAAATGTATTATTTGTTATGTTAAGGACAGTATCAATTCTTTCAATATCATTGAGTAATAATTTAACTTGATCGCCAATATTTAATCCGTGATTTTCCAATATTACTATTCTTGTATTATCATTATCAATTGTTGCATATTGCATAATATTTGGTATCGGACCACTGGTTGTATTAACAGCATATGGCGCATACTGTTCGACTTCCTGTGCAATAAAACCAATTGTTTCGGGTTGCGGTGTTTTATCAATAAAACTAAAGCGATGTACTGGTATATTAACAATTGTTAACATATCATCAATTGTGGGAGAATAAGATATATTTGTTTTTACACGTTGATCAGAAATAGTCAATATTGTTTTAGCCATTATAGATTCATTCGCTCGCAATGAAATATTTGGTGTTCCGATCGAGCCCGCCACATAATTGCTAGTTGCATATAAGCTATTATCAAAACCTTGAATATATAATCCAGATGTCATTACTATACTATTTCTTGTCTTTGCTGTTAATATATCAGTTGTAATACTTGGCGAGCTTGTTGCTGCAATTGTAGTTGATGGTAATGATACTGTTCCATTTACTATTAAACTATTCATTGTTACATTATTCATTCCAATGAAATCCGAATTTAGACAATTTATTGAACCTGATATTGTTTGAATATTTTGCGTGTATAATGTATTTGTAACGCGAACGCTCCCATTTACATCAAGAGAATATATAGAGTTTATTCCCGGCTTTGTATTAATACCGACATTTTGCGTACCATTAATATAAAAGACAGGAGGTGCATTAGTATTAGAACCATATACCCCTACTAAATCAACTGAACCTGTTTCTTGAATTAACATTATGGGATTACCACCGGTTCCATTTTGATCCCATATATGTATAGGTGCAAGCGGTGTAGTTGTTCCTACTCCTAAATAACCACCTGTTATACATTCATTTCCAAATACGTGTAATTTTTGTTGTGGGTTTCTTAGACCGATACCAACTTTATCACTTGTTCGTAATAATGTTGAACGATTCGAAGGTACAATAGGTAATAATGCAGTATTAATTGTTCCATCTGCCATTAATCTGACAATATTAGAACCAATATATTGATCTAATATTTTACCTGTATTTGCATCAATTGATACTAAATTTGGTGGTAAATTTGTATACGTATTATTACCCAATAGAGATACTGTAATATTACTGCGTACTATAAGTGTATCTACATCTAACACATTATTATGTGAGAATGATATATTATTCGTTGTACTTGTAATACTTGGTGTAATAATCTGGGGCGCAGAAACACTTGTTCCAGCTGTAATAGTTGTTCCAACATTTAAGCTCTTTGCTATACCTGCACCACCAGATATAATTGCGGCACCGGAAGTAGAATTTGTGCTATCTGTTGTATCGCCAACAAGTATATTTTGATTAATTGATGCTCCCCCACTAACAACTAGTGACCCTGTTGTAGAATTCGTTGCATATGTAGGAATTAAACTGCCTATATTTACACCTCCAAATGCATTTATATTTATAGTGTTTATTGTATTAATATTACTTAATGTGCTATATGTCATATTAATTGCATTTGATAGAGGAGTTGTCTGAATCTTTGACAGTTGAATGGTAGGTGTATTAATAATACCATTGCCATATGGTGTTACATCGAGTGTATATTGTGGGGCCGTTGTCCCAATACCTAGATTTCCTGAAATAATCATACCATTCGCTGGTGCAGCAGTATTATTAGTAGCATAAGTACCGACAGATACTGAACCGGCCACATTGAGGGCATTAGCAAGAGAAGCGCCATAAGTACCTATACCAACATTACCCTGGACGGTCATACCACTTGCCGGCGATGAGACTTTACCAGCATAAGTACTGCCAATAGATACATTACCTGCAATATCAGCCTTGTTAGTTGAGTTGCTTGTACCAAGACCAAATGTACCTGATACAATCATAGAATTTGGATTAGGCGCAGCAATATTGTTAGTAACATAGTCACCAATTGATACAGAACCGGATACGTTAAGAGCATTAGATAGAGAAGAACCATATGTACCAATACCTACATTACCCTGGACAGTCATACCGCTTGCAGGAGATAAGACTTGACCAGCATAAGTGGCACCAATAGATACATTACCTGCAATATCTGCTTTATTTGTTGAGTTGCTTGTGCCAAGGCCGAAGGTACCTGATACAATCATAGAATTTGGATTAGGGGCAGCAATATTGTTAGTAACATAGTCACCAATTGATACTGATCCGGCCACATTGAGGGCATTAGCAAGAGAAGAACCATATGTACCGATACCGACATTACCCTGGACAGTCATACCACTTGCAGGAGATGAGACTTTACCAGCATAAGTACTACCAATAGACACATTACCTGCAATGTCTGCTTTATTTGTCGAGTTGCTTGTACCAAGACCGAATGTAC
>Ga0209189_1000901_pt1 | contig 23075 bp, 26 predicted proteins | sample C_130820_EF_Meta_FD_187308 | JGI IMG/M metagenome (GOLD analysis project Ga0209189, IMG submission 187308) | Freshwater microbial communities from Lake Croche, Canada to study carbon cycling - C_130820_EF_MetaG (SPAdes) (version 3) | ecosystem: Environmental > Aquatic > Freshwater > Lake... | reverse complement strand
GCAGTTCGCACTGCCATCAAACAAATGAATCGAGAGCCAATGGCCATTGCTTCTATTTGGGATACCTGGACCGAACCAGAAACCGGAGAGCTCGTTGTTTCTTTTTCTATGTTAACCATTGAGGCTAGCACACATCCAATCATGCAGCGTATGCATCAGCCTGATGATGAAAAACGTACCGTGGTTCCATTACGACCTGAATTATTTAGTGCATGGCTGAATGCCACTCCGGAAGAAGCTCAAGCATTGCTGCAGTTGAACTCTATTCCTGAACTAACGATCGGCTAAATATCCGCCTAGAAAGTAATAATAGGCTTCGTAGCTTGATAAGGCTCAGCGGATTGCGTCTCTATTGCCTCCGCCTCTTCTTCACCCTGCGGTCGATTATAGAATTTTGCATCTAATGCGCGCTCTTTGGAAATACGAAGATCTTCTGCCCTTGGATCCACAGGACCAAATGGGCCCTCTACCGGAGAAATAGGCTGGCTATTAAACCCCTTGATCTGCTGTGAAGTGTAGGGGGAGTAGGTTGTCGACCCAGGGGGTATAGGAGGGGCTTGAGTACAAGCCGAAAAACCAACCAATAAAAGGAGTGGACTTAGCTTCGGAAAGAATGTTTTCATGAGAACCGTTGTATGGCAGTGGGCTATCTTCAAGGGTACTTCATTATTAAATCTTAAGTTGCTGAATTTTTCTTGCGTTGAAGAAATTTTTTTATGAACGGTAAGCGATAGATCAGCAGTAAAAAAATCACCACCCCATATATAGAGACTGTTCCTAAATCATTCTTGCCGGCTTTATGCCACCAATAGTGAACTATTGCGGTACAGGCAATCAAATAGATAAGCTTATGCAACAAAGTCCAACGCCTCCCCAATTGACGGATCGACCATTGATTAGAGGTCAGCGCTAAAGGCGTCAACAATACCAAAGCCAGAAAGCCCATCGTAATAAAGGGACGCTTCACCACATCACTCCACATGGATTGGAGATCTAGGTTCTGATCCAACCAGAACCAGATTGAAAAGTGAAGGCAAGCATAGAAGAAGCAAAATAGCCCCAACATACGGCGCAGCTTGACCCAGGCTACCAAACCAGTTATCCAGCGTAAAGGCGTCATAGCCAAGGTGATACAGAGAAAGACAAGCGCCCAAGTTCCCGTTGAACGGGTAATGAATTCAATCGGGTTGGCGCCTAGTCCATCGTTTGCGCCAAGCCAAATCAAGCGAGCCAGCGGCAATAGGGCAGTTAGAAAGACGATTGGCTTAACAAAATTCATAAGCTATATTAAACGACCCCATTAATCCAGGATCAATGGGGTCATCTTTATCAATACTGAAAGGTTCAAAACTTAAGCCAAACTCAAACCTTCCTTGCTTAATGGAAAGTTCCGAACCGGTCTACCAATTGCAGCAGAAACCGCATTCGCTACAGCAGGCCCAACGACGCAGATCGTAGGCTCACCTACCCCACCCCAAAAATCAAAACTAGGGACTAACACTGTTTCAATTCTGGGGGTAGCAGACAGTTTCAACAAAGGATAGGTATCGAGATTCTGCTGTTTAATGCGACCATTTTCTACAGAGATCTCTGGCAGAAAGATTGCTCCCAGGGCCATTGCTACAGAACCCTCAATCTGTTCACGCGTTAAGTATGGATTGACTACATGTCCAGAATTTAAAGCAAATACTAAGCGGGTGACTTTCACAACATTGTTTTGCACAGTCACTTCAGCCACGCAAGCGGAGTAACTAGCGTAACCCATAAACTGAGCCACGCCACGGAACGTGCCAACTGGCAAAGGTTTTTCCCAATCCGCTTTTTTTGCTGCAGCGTTGAGAACGCCTAAATGCTTTGGATGGCTTTGCATGAGCGCCTGCCTAAATTGCACTGGATCTTTTCCAGCCGCTTTAGCACACTCATCCATAAAGCACTCCATAAAGATGCCATTTTGGTTGGTGTTCACACCGCGCCATGGGCCAACCGGCACATGGGTATTTTTCATCACATACTCAGTTAAGAGTGTTGGAAAAGTGTAGCCAAGTTGGGCATCAGGACCCTTCTCATAAAAGCCCTGAAGTTGACGCTCATCTTTGCCGTTCTTAATATTCTGCGGTGCAAGCGTAGCATTGATAGACTGCCCTGCCACCTTGATATGCATACCTGTCAGGTTGCCAGAGCCATCAAGACCTGCAGTCATTTTTGCCATCGCTATTGGGTGATAGTAATCATGAGTCATATCTTCTTCACGACTCCAAATTACCTTGACTGGCTGACCCGGAAATTTTTGCGCCACTTTAGCAGCAAAAGTAGTGAAATCTTGCGTTGAACCACGACGCCCTAACCCGCAACCAGAATCTAATTTATACACTTCACAATTGGCAAGTGGAAATCCGGTCGCTTCGGACAAGGCCGCATGTGAACCCTCACCATTTTGCGTAGGCACCCAAGCCTCTGCTCGATCGCCCGTGATCTTGACTGTGGCATTCATAGGCTCCATCGTGACGTGCGCACGAAATGGCGTGTAATAAATGGCCTCCACTTTTTTGGCGGCGCTATTAATCGCTGCAGGTGCATCACCTTCTTTGCGCTGCCAGAAGTCTCCCTGCTCATCTAGACCAGCGCGCAACATTTTATTAATACCGTCTTGTGAGACGCCAGCAGCTTTACCTTCATCCCAGACAATTGGCAGCGCATTTAAGGCGACGTTTGCATGCCACCAAGTATCGGCAACCACTGCAAGAGTACTGTCATCAATTTTGACCACACCCTTCACACCACGCATATCTTTAATCTTGGTCTCGTCATAACTCACCAATTTGCCTCCAAAGACTGGACAAGCCTTGACAGAAGCACAAAGCATGCCTGGCAGTTGTAAATCAACGCCATAGACTTTGGATCCGTTTACTTTATTTGCTGTATCTATACGGGCATAAGGCTGTCCAGCAACCTTCCACTGGCGAGGATCTCTTAAGGTAATGGATTTTGGATCAGGCGGAGTGAGAGTAGAGGCGAGCTCAGCGACTTTGCCATAGCTTGTTTTACGTCCAGTCGGTATATGGGTAATAACACCTTTGTCTACAGTCAACTCAGAAACAGGCACATTCCATTGATTGGCTGCCGCTTGCATCAACATGATGCGGGCTGCAGCTGCACCACGACGCACATAATCTTCAGAAATACGAATGCCGCGGCTACCACCAGTACCATGCTCACCCCAAACGCGCTTACGCGCTAAGCTTTGCCCCGGAGTAGCCGATTGAGTTTTAACTTTTTTCCAATTGCACTCCAGCTCTTCCGTTACCAACTGAGCTAGACCCGTACGCGTTCCCTGCCCCATCTCAGATCGAGCGATTCTGATATAGACGGTGTCATCTGGTTTGATGCTAACCCAGGCATTTACTTCAGCATCACCTGCTTGCGTTGGCGTGTTTGGATCATACTTGGTACCCCCCTGAGCAAATGCCAACTCAGGTAATGCTCCGATACCCAACATCAATCCGCCACCCAACATGGTGCCTTTGATGATGAAATCACGGCGAGAAGAATTTGTTACATTCTGAGTTTGATTTTTATTGGTCATGTTGCTCTCCTTAACCACGAGTCGCAGGAGTTGCGTTGTACTGCGCTAAAACATCTACCAATTTCTTTTGACCGGATGCAACATGAATGCCATCCCGAATCTTTTGGTAGGTACCGCACCGACACAAATTACCCATTGCGTTATCAATGTCAGCATCAGATGGCTTTGGATTTCTTTTTAAGAGCGCTGCCGCCGCCATTACCTGGCCAGATTGGCAATAGCCACATTGCGGAACATCCAGTGCAATCCAGGCCAGCTGTACTGGGTGCGTATTGTTTTTGGAGAGCGCTTCAATAGTGGTTATTTTGGCTTTACCTACAGCCGACACCGGTATAGAGCAAGATCGTACTGGGTCGCCATTGAGGTAGACGGTGCAAGCCCCACACTGGGCAACGCCACACCCATACTTGGTACCGGTGAGACCTACCACTTCACGAATAGCCCATAACAAGGGCATATTCGGCTCCACATCAATATTTTGAATCTGACCATTAATATCTAATTGCATCTTGGCTCCCATGGTTTTTCTTTTCAAAAGACTATAAATCATTCTGGGCTTTTTGCGCTTGCACATAAATCGCTTTTTACTAAGGCAAAACCCTATCGAATCAGGCTGTAATTTGCTATCCTGATGGTTCAATTAAGGATAAATATGACCGAAGAAAACCAAACCCAGAACGACGAAGATTTTGACTATGGGTGCGAGTGCGCAATGACCTTGCTTAACGAGCCTACTGAGGATCGCCTGAACGACTTAATTGATGAGTTAGATGAGGATGGGATGATTTCTACCGAAGTGGTTTACGGCCTACTTGCCACCATTCTCATGAGCATGAATGAGGAAGATCACGAGGGCGAGGAGCACTAATTAAGCTGGGTTTACTTGGGAAGCAAAGGCATCCATTGCCTTTGCTAACTGAAGATCTAATTTAGTCAACCCGCCGGCCGAATGAGTAGTCAGATTTACTTTCACCTTATTCCATGAATTCGACCAATCAGGATGATGGTCAATTTCTTCAGCATACTGCGCGCTTAGAGTCATAAATTGAAAAGCTTGTTCAAAATCTGTAAAAGCAAACTCCCGCATAATCTTCTTGCCGTCTTCTAGAGACCAAAGGGGGATTTCTTTTTCTAAGTCGAATTTATCTACTATCACGATAGGATGCCTTTAAGTGAAAATACTTTGCGAGAGTTGCTTTAAGTCTGCTGGATAAAGCCAGCGCCATTCACCCTCAGCCAAATCAACAGGCATTCGGTATGCGCCGATTTCAATACGATGAAGCTTGGCAACATGATTCCCAACAGCGGCTATCATCCTTTTCACTTGGTGATAGCGACCTTCAACAATCGTCATTGCTAAAACATGCTCAGAAATCTGCTTGCATGCTGTTGCAAAGCAAGGTTTCGGATCATCATCCAGTACAACACCATTGATGAGGTGATCGATTTGTTTCTGAGAAATCGGATCTGGTGTAGTGATCTCATATACCTTACCAATATTTTTCTTGGGAGTCGTCATCTTATGAATGAATTGACCATCATCAGAGATTAAAAGTAATCCAGTAGTGTCATAGTCAAGGCGCCCCACACATTGCAAACCTCTTTCAACAAAGGGGCTTGGTAGCAAACTATAAACACTGGGGTGATGTGTTGTTTTATGCGAGCACTCGTAATTGGCAGGCTTATTAAATGCTAGGTAAGCTTTCTCGTGATACTCCCAATCTTTACCTTCAACATTCAGCAACAGATTTTCGGTAACAATTTTTTCTTCTGGATCTTCAGCCAGTTTACCGTTTACCCGTACCAACTCGGCATACACCAAATCGCTACAGTAGCGACGAGTGCCAAATCCTTGGCTAAAGAGAATTTTTTCTAGAGAAACGGGTTTTGCCATATGCTGCAAAGCATACTACAGAGCAGGCTTGCAATAGATCAATCTTTTATCCAGTGCAATTGATTATCATTAGTCATTCCTGCCATTTCAAGCCACCATCACAATGCTCTCCACCCCAAAACCACGCTCACTACTTCATACCCGTGAAATAACTTTTCAGGGCTATGCCAGAGAAGACGGATTATGGGATATTGAAGGCCATCTAAAGGATTTCAAAACCAATCCTTTCCAGACCACCGCGAAAGTGTGGCAGCCAGGCGAAGCCTTTCATGACATGTGGGTGCGCGTCACGCTTGATAAAGATTTTGTGATTAAAGAAATTGAAGCATTGATGGATGGGCAACCCCATGCTGAATGTACGGCAGCCATTCCACCAATAGAAGGCTTGATTGGATCACGTATTGGCAAAGGTTGGCGTAAAACGATTGACACTCACTTAGGTGGAATCAAAGGCTGTACACATTTGCGCGAACTGCTTACCAGTCTTGCTACTGCAGCCTTTCAATCTATTCCAGGGGCTTTCTTTGATCCCGAAGGCAACAAACCACCGCGATACTTGGGAACCTGTAAATCTTGGGACTTCGATGGTCCTGTAGTAATGCGCGTATATCCTCAGTTTTATCGCGGGAAGCCTTAGAACTCAATAAACGCCACGATGCAAAGTTGTACCAGCAAAAGACTGTTGCACAGGCATCACCTCAAGAGCGTTAATGTTCATATGGGCAGGTAAGGTGGCCGTCCAGTAAATTGCTTCTGCAATATCATCCGCACTTAAGGCATGTACCCCCTCATAAACCTTTTCCGCTTTTTCATCATCGCCTTTAAATCGAACATTAGAATATTCAGTGCCAGAACTTAAGCCCGGTTCGACACAAGTGACGCGCAAGGGTGTTCCAATTAAGTCAGCACGCAAATTCAAACTAAATTGTTTTACAAAGGCCTTAGTAGAGCCATACACATTACTGCCAGGATAGGGGTAAAGTCCTGCGACAGAACCGATATTGATCACATGGCCGCGCTTACGCTCAACCATACCAGGCAAAAAGGCCCTCGTCATGTGAACCAGTCCTTTGATATTGGTATCAATCATTTGATCCCAATCAGAAATCTTTGCTTGATAAGCTGGCTCAAGACCTAAAGCAAGACCAGCATTATTCACAAGAACGGTCACTTTGGAAAATTCGGCTGGCAAAGTACTCGCCAGCACATCCACTTGGGCGCTATCGCAAACATCTAACTCTAAAGTAAGAAGTTTTTTCTGCTGCTCAACCGGTAAAGAGTTCTTTAAAGCAGCTAAACGATCAGCCCTTCTACCAACAGCAATCACCTGATGACCGTGAGCTAAAAAACGTCGGGTGGCTGCCTCTCCAAATCCTGCAGTAGCGCCAGTAACCAATACAGTATGTTCCATACTTCCTCTTAATTCTTTAGTAAAAAATGGTTTGTAATTTAATATTAATGCCTACATGACATTTCTGCGCACGCTTGCTGTCTCGATTACCTTTGCTCTACTATGCATTTCTACTGCTTTGGCGCAGGCCACAGAGCAAAGCTCTTCTGCACCTATTTTAGGGCTTGTGAACGCATCTCAAGAAAGATCTCAAGATCACATCATAGAGTTCTGGGGCTACCACGCCTACCAGGGCAATGGAAATGATGCCGATACTCTCAAGCTACGCTACTACAACCCCTTAAGCTTGGGGAGTTGGCATGGCACCATGAGATTAGACGCTGCCTATACTGCTGTCTACGGCCCTCAATTACCAGCACAGTCTCCTGGCACTTTTACCCCCAATAATGCAATGCTGACAATTTGGGGGGGTCAAGACGGCTGGCTTGCAAATGTCGGCGCTAGAGTGTTGGCGCCACTCGGCAATACAGGCCAATGGCTAGCAGGACCTCAAGTAAGCACATCTTATAAGCCCGCAGGGGGCGGACAAAGTGTGCTCTCGGATATTTCCCCTCTCGCCAGATACATGATGGGCTTTAATCGAAAGGCGCCGACTGTCTCCAGCCTACCTCCAATCGATAATCATCTTGAGCTTTACCCAACGGTAGGTCTAAATCTAGGTTCTAGTACCCAACTTCGCTTCTGGGATGAAAACGGTGTTGTATATAACTCAGCAGGTGGAGGTTGGTTTGTACCAATTGATGCGATGGTAACCCAGCGTCTTAGTAATAATTTATTAGTTGCAATTGGTGGTGCTAAGCAAGTTATTCAAACCTACCAACTCTATAACTGGACTGTATACGGAAAAATATCACTCAGCTTTTAAAGATCTACTCTTAACTAATTGCAAAACTTTTTTAAATTGTGAGTGCTTGCAAGTTTTTAACCACTCAAAAATGATCATTTCCACAGACAGCATGAAGATGCCTTGCTCCCGCATACGCTCTAAAGCTAGCAATTTATCGCTTGGACGCCTACTACCACATGCCTCAGCAACCACAGCAATTTCATAACCCTTTTCTTTCAAACCAAAAGCAGTCTGCATAAGACAAACATGGGTCTCACAACCCGCAAGTACTACTTGAGTAATCCGAGGGTTTATCTTTTCGATGAATTCTGCCAAACCATTATCGGCGGCATTAAATGAATACTTGTGTAAAGTTTGATCGCAGCAATTGCGAATACGCCCCTCATTAGGACCCAGGCCTTCTGGATTTTGCTCCGTTCCCAGTACAGGAATACCAAGTATGCTTGCTGCTTGCGCCAATAAGAGGGCAGCATCCACCACAGCCTCACCCTGATGAATGCTGGGCAGGAGTTTCTCCTGGTAATCAACCAGAATCAGTGCGCTGGTAGTGTCATTCAACATCGAATGTATTTGTCAATTTTTCTTTGTCATCTTTGGTAAGCGTAAAGCTAGCTTATCAAGATAATGCAAGATGAGCTCATCTGCACTTTTACCAAACATCCGAATGCGTCCAGTATGGTTAAGAAGCAACACCCCCACAATATGGGCAAAAATAGCCGTTACCTCAGTATCAACCTCTTTTTTACTCAAGCCCAATTTGACTAATGCAATTTCTTGTGGGCGCATGGCATCTTTTAGTCGAGCATTGAGTTGAGTATCCCACTCATCAGTGAGGCCGCGTGGCTTTAGTCCTTGAAAAAGATAAAACCCCAAATCTAAATCGCGTGGGTTGTCTCGATAGAATTGATAAAACGCTAATACGGTTTTTTGAAGTGCTGCATAGTCGCTTTGCAAGGCGGTCTTCACCGCCAGGGAAGTTGCCTGATCAGCATGAAGTACAAATGCATTTAAGCGCTCTAGGGATTCAGCCAATAACGCGCCATAAATTTCCTCTTTGTTTGCAAAATAACTGTAGATGGCACCTGCTGTATACCCTGCTCGTTTGGCAATCTCTCGCATGCTAACTGCTTCAAGGCCAGACTCAATAAATACCGATGTGGCAGCACTCAAGATGTGAGTACGTTTAGCATCCGCCAAGGCTTGCTGACGAAGATCTTTAGCTGTAGCAATGGCTGTGGCCTGATTCATAGATAAATTATACATATGTTTATATTATTGAACAGTGTTCAATTTATGTGTATGATTTATCCAATACCCTTTTAAAGCCAATTATCCAAGGTAATCCATGAGCCAAAACACTTCCCAGTTTATGAACAGCAAAGATTATCAAGAATCTTTGCGCTCATTAAAGCCCGTTGTTTATGTCGATGGTCGATTAATAGAGTCCGTGGCTGATGAGCCCTCCTTGCGACCAGGTGTACAGGCCTTGGGAGTCACTTATGACATGGTGCACGATCCTGCATTAGCACCCTTAATGCTGGCGCAATCCAATGGAATAACCGTACCCAGAATGCTTCACATCAATGAGTCTTCTGGAGACCTCTTAAATAAGTTAGAGGCAGTCCGTGTGCTGTGCCAAGAAACAGGTTGTGCGCAACGATATTTAGCGCACGATGCCTTAAATGCCATTGCACAAGTTTCTGCACGCATTGATGATGCAAAAGGCAGCAATGAACATCGAGCAAAATTTGCCGAATACCTTTCTCATGTGCAAACAAAGGATTTAGCGTTAGGCATTGCAATGACGGATGCAAAAGGTGATCGCTCCCGCAGACCTCATGAACAAGAAAATCCAGATACTTATGTACACATCGTTTCTCAAGATGCTAAAGGCGTAGTGATATCCGGTACGAAAGCCATTGTTACCGGAGCTCCTTACATGCATGAGTTCCTAGTAATGCCAGGACGCAATATGACTCAAGAAGATGCAGCATTTGCTATTTGCTGTGCTGTCCCAGTAGATGCTAAAGGAATTACTATCGTGGCGCGCCCTGCAGGTAGGCCGGGTGATAAGGTGGAACATGGTAAGCCCATATTTTCCAGTAAATATGGACAATCTACAGGCGTTGTGATTTTTGATAAAGTATTTGTGCCTTGGGATCGCGTTTTTTATGCCGGCGAATGGGAGCACTCTAGCGCCCTCACCTACAACTACGCAACCCACCATCGCCACAGCTGTATTGCAGCACGCGCTGGCTTTGGAGACCTATTAATTGGTGCAGGTGCTTTGATGTGTGAAGCCAATGGATTAGACCCTGCGACTAAATCGAATTTACGTGACCCTATGGTTGAATTAATTAAAATTACCGAAGGGTTTTATGCCTGCGGTGTGGCAGCAAGCGTTTATGGCACTCAGGATCCTTTCAGCAAATCATTTATGCCTGAGCCCGTTTTTTCTAATATCGGAAAACTTCTATTAGCAACGCAAATCTACGATATGCATCGCTTGGCCCACGAAGTCTCAGGCGGATTGATTGTTGCGCTTCCCGGGCCGGATGAAGATCATAATCCAGCCACGGCGGCCACATTGGCGGAAGTCCTACGCGCCAATCCAGCAGTGCCTTATGACAAACGCATTGAGGTGGCACGCTTCATCGAAGACCTCACAGCATCCTATCAAGGTGGTTGGTATTCAGTGATTAGCTTGCATGGTGGAGGCTCGCCGGCAGCCATGAAGCAAGAAATCTATCGCCAGTACCCTATTGGTAATAAGGTGGAGTTAGTGGAGCGCTTGCTAGATCGAGGAGTCTTAACCAGCAGCGAAGAACGCGCTATCACAAAAAATAAGCAGCCTGGACGATGCTGTGATCAGGGATGTAGCGCACCAGGCCAAGCGGTCATGGTTCCATTACCAGAGCCTGGACGAAGAACTTAATTCATGGCTTATTTAGCTACGTATTTAACTACTTACTTAGTTGCTTATTTGCTTAGTTAGCTCAAGCTTACGGACATCAAACTGCTGATTTTGGATACGCTGTAAGACATCTTCATAGACATTTTTATCTAATTGCGGGGTTCTAGACAAAATCCAGAGATATTCACGACGAGGATCGCTGACTACCGCGACTTGATATTGGGGATCTAGATCAATCACCCAATAATCGCCCCAAACCATCGGTATAAAAGATAGCCATGCAGGTGCAAAACGTACCTCAAGCTTAGGAGAGTCTTTTGCACCAATCTGTTTTGCAGTACCTTCCGCCTCGGATACTTGGCCGTCAGCAGTTACACAGCTATTTAATACCTTGAGAGTGCCATCAGCTCTAGCCGAATAAACCGCTTTGGTATTGCTTAGACATTTCCTCTGAAACCAGTTTGGGTACTTGGCAATCTCATACCAGGCGCCTAAATATCGCTGCACATCTAGCGAAGGAATCGTCTTTACAGGTACATCATTACCCTGCCCATGAGCAGAAAGGCTACACAGCAAAATACAAGTACTAAAAAATACTGAATAAGTTTTGTTCATCACTAATAGTACTTTTTCAGATCCATACCCGTGTACATGCTAGCCACTTGTTCACCATAGCCATTAAACATCTGGGTTTTAATCTTTGGTGCAAACATTCCTTTAGGGTCCCCAATACGCCTTTCAACAGCCTGACTCCACCGCGGGTGATCTACTTGAGGATTTACATTCGAGTAAAAACCATATTCACGCGCATCAAATTGATTCCAACTGGTCTTAGGCATTTCCTCAGTAAAGCGGATTTTAACAATCGACTTTGCACTTTTAAAACCATACTTCCAAGGAACCACAATGCGGACAGGGGCACCATTTTGCTTAGGCAAGACTTCACCATACAAGCCAAAGGTGAGGAGCGTCAAAGGATTCATAGCCTCATCCATACGCAGACCTTCACGATATGGCCAATCAATGATGTTGCTTTTGATTCCAGGCATTTGTTTGCGATCTGCCAAGGAAATAAATTCCACATACTTGGCCGATCCTAGTGGCTCGACCTTATTAATTAACTTAGATAGTGGGTAACCATCCCAAGGAATCACCATGGACCAACCCTCAACACAGCGCATCCGATAAATACGCTCTTCCATTGGAGCCAATTTGAGGAGAGCATCAATGTCCAGTGTCATGGGTTTTTTTACTAAGCCCTCAATGGATATTGTCCAGGGGCGCGTTTGCAAGGTCTCAGCATTTGCTGCTGGATCTGCCTTATCAGTTCCAAACTCATAAAAATTGTTATAGCTAGTGACGTACTTATATGCAGTGAGGCCGTCTTTATCTGCGAAAGCAGGATTTAAGGTTGCCGCTAGCTTTTCTGGGTTGGCAGCAAGGGCTTCTCTCGAGAACCAAGGCGCCAAGGCCATACCAAAGCCTCCTGCGGCAGCAGTTTTAATGATCTTGCGGCGGTTTTCAAATACTTCTCTCGGAGTGATATCACTCGCCAGAATGGTCTTATCAATAAAACGCATATGCGCCCCCTGTAAAGGTAATAGACCTATTTTGCTACTGATGGGAAATTCTTGCTTAAAGCTGGCTCTCGCGCATTTTGTTCATTAAAGCGTGGCTATGCTTATCCATGCCGCCAACCATATCAGCCAGCGCCGGGTAGTCTCGGGTTAATGTCTCGCCGCCATAAAAACGCAGGAGCCATTCCGGGAAACTACGCTCTGAAATCTCACGAATCTCTAAAAGCTCTATACGGTGATGGCGCTTATCGTCCTGAATACGTTTCCAGGCCTTCATCACGTTGGAGTGCTCGCCCTCAATGATTTGACCAAACTGCTGGTTGTCATAAAGAAGGATTCCGGTAATACCGTTCTTTTGGTTAAACGCACGCGCAGACTCCAGTAAACGCATTAGACCAAGAAAAGACATATCCGAGACAGCTTCGCTCAGATAACTCAATTCAACTAGGTCTTTTGGTTTAGGCATTACTGAAAAATAGTTTAGAAAAATAAAAAGGCAAACTCGAAAGTTTGCCTTTGAATGCTAAACCTAATCTAAAAAATTAGGTACTTATCGCTTATACCTATGACGCACTTGCTGCCTTTAAAGCTGCATTAAAAGTAGCGCTAGGACGCATTACTGCTTCAAACTTCTCCGCATCAGGCATGAAGTAACCACCAATATCTGCGGGTTTACCTTGAACCGCCTTAAGTTCGGATGCAATCTTTTGCTCATTCTCAATCAAAGATTTTGCCAAAGGTGCGAAGTACGTTTGTAATTCTTTATCTTCTGTTTGAGCGGCCAAAGCTTCAGCCCAGTACATGGCGAGGTAGAACTGGCTGCCACGATTATCCAACTCACCAGTACGTGGTGAAGGTGACTTATGGTTATCCAATAACTTACCGGTGGCTTCATCTAAAGTACGTGCCAAGATTTTTACCTTGTTGTTGCCTGTCTTATCGCCAATATCCTCAAGAGATACAGCTAAAGCTAGGAACTCACCAAGCGAATCCCAACGTAAGTGGTTTTCTTCCACCAACTGTTGAACATGCTTTGGAGCTGAACCACCAGCACCAGTTTCGAACAAACCGCCACCGGCCATCAAGGGCACAATAGATAACATCTTTGCACTAGTGCCTAATTCCATAATTGGGAATAAGTCTGTAAGGTAATCACGCAAGATGTTGCCTGTAACAGAAATGGTGTCTTTACCGCGAATGACACGCTCTAAGGTGTAGCGCATTGCGCGGGTTTGGGACATGATCTGAATATCGACACCATTGAGATCGTAGTCTTTAAGGTAAGTGTTGACCTTCTTGATCAACTCAGCTTCGTGTGGGCGATACTCATCTAGCCAGAAGACTGCGGGAGTATTCGAGAGACGCGCACGATTTACAGCCAACTTGACCCAATCACGAATTGGCGCATCTTTAACCTGACACATACGCCAGATATCGCCTTCTTCCACGTTTTCCTCAAGCAGCACCGTCCCATCATCGGCAACGATACGAGCCACACCAGCCTCTTGAATTTCAAAAGTCTTATCGTGTGAACCGTATTCTTCGGCCTGTTGAGCCATTAAACCGACGTTAGGCACTGTACCCATGGTCGTTGGATCAAAGTTGCCATGTGTCTTACAGAAATTAATGATTTCTTGATAAATACGCGCAAAGGTACTTTCTGGAATCACTGCCTTGGTGTCATGTAAACGGCCATCAGCACCCCACATTTTTCCACCAGCACGAATCATCGCAGGCATAGAAGCATCAACGATCACATCGCTTGGAGAATGGAGGTTGGTAATACCTTTGGCAGAGTCCACCATCGCTAATGCTGGGCGATGCTCGTGGCAAGCGTGCAAATCTTGAATGATTTCTTCACGCTTAGATTCTGGCAACGTTTTAATCTTTTCATACACGCTACTCATGCCGTTATTGGCATTCACGCCCAACTCTTCAAATAGCTTAGCGTGCTTTGCAAATGCGTCTTTATAGAAAATCTTTACCGCATGGCCAAACACGATTGGGTGAGAGACCTTCATCATGGTTGCCTTGACGTGCAAGGACAACATCATGCCAGTCTTATAAGCATCTTCAATTTCTTTTTCGTAGAAATCGCAGAGTGCCTTTTTGCTCATGTACATACTGTCAATAATTTCGCCAGCCAATAAGGAGACTTTAGGCTTGAGGACAATAGTCTTACCGCTCTTAGTCACTAAGTCCATCCTCACATCGCAAGCCTTAGTCATCGTCATGGACTTCTCGCCAGCGTAAAAATCGCCGCCATGCATATGAGAAACGTGGGTGCGCGACGCCTGACTCCACTCTCCCATGGAGTGTGGGTTTTTACGAGCATAGCGCTTTACAGCGGGCGGAGCACGGCGGTCAGAGTTACCTTCACGTAATACTGGATTTACAGAACTGCCCAAGCACTTAGAGTAACGGGCACGAATTGCCTTTTCTTCATCTGTTTTTGGATCTTCCGGGAAATTCGGAATCTTGTAGCCCTTAGATTGCAGCTCTTTAATCGCTGCAAGTAACTGAGGAACAGAAGCGCTAATATTTGGTAACTTAATAATGTTGGTATCAGGCAGTAAAGTCATCTTGCCTAGCTCAGCTAGATTATTTGGGACTTGCTGCTCTGGGGTAAGGTAATCAGGAAACTCAGCCAAGATACGCGCAGCAACTGAAATATCGCTTGTTACGATATCCACACCAGCAGGAGCTGCAAAAGTACGAATAATTGGCAGAAATGCACGAGTGGCCAAAAGGGGCGCCTCATCTGTCAGCGTATAAATAATCTTTGATTTCTCTGAAGCCATGAATGTTTCCTCAATATTGAAAAATTACAGAGTCAGGTTTTTACCCTGTCGCTCTTAAACCCACATTTCGCAAGTCGCTTTTAGCGCACCTTTTGTTAACGAGGCGAGTCTTCCATTTTAAATCATCGGACTTGTTAAAAATGGTGGTTTTGCACCTGAAAGCTACTGATAAATGGCAATTTAAGGGAATCCACTGAGGCAACCAAGCTTACGAATTCGCCGTAAACTGAATGCCATGTCCAGCAAGCATCCTTTACTCAATAAAAATCTGGTGCTACTGATCATTTGCCAGGGTCTATTCCTCACCAATAACGTCACTTTTATCGCTATTAATGGCCTAGTGGGTCTGAGCCTAGCCCCAGTCAGCTGGATGGCTACTCTACCTGTCATGGGCTATGTTGTTGGGGGTGCATTCTCCACCTCAATCGTAGCCAAGTCTCAAAACTACTTTGGGCGCAAGATTTCCTTCCAACTTGGCTTGCTGGTGGCAATGCTTTCTGCACTGCTATGCGCCTATGCCGCCATTAGTAAAAACTTCTGGCTATTAGTCCTGGGAACCTTTATTGCCGGCTATTACAGCGCTAATGGCCAGTTATATCGCTTTGCTGCTGCGGAGCTCACGGATCTGAGTCAACGGGATAAGGCGGTTTCTTGGGTATTGGCTGGCGGCATCCTTGGCGCCATCATTGGGCCTAATCTCGCCTCCTGGACTCGGGATCTATTTGACACCGCCTTTCTGGGGGCCTATCTCACCCTATCTATCGCCGGACTAATTGGCATCGGAGTGATGCAGTTCATACACTTTCCACAAGAATTTAAGACCCAGCATTCACTGACCGATGGACGCCCTTTGAAGGTGATTCTCCAGCAGCCGGCTTTTATGGTTGCCATCATTGGTGCGGCCTTAGGCTATGGCGTCATGAACCTCTTGATGGCTGCCACCCCTATAGCAATGCAAATCTGTGGATTGCCTTTTTCTGACACTGCTTTAGTTTTAGAGTGGCACGTAATTGGCATGTTTGCTCCTGGATTTTTTACAGGCTCTCTCATCCAAAGATTTGGAGTGCTAAAAATAATGGGGGTCGGCGTTGCACTGAACTTCATTTGCATTGCCATTGCTCTAACCGGAACTGATCTTCACCAATTCTTCATCGCTCTCTTCTTACTTGGTGTTGGCTGGAACTTTTTGTTTACTGGCGCCACTTCTTTAGCAATGACTGCCTATCAGCCTAATGAACGAGATAAGGCTCAGGCTGCTATTAACTTTTGTGTGTTTGGCACAATGGCATTCACCTCTTTTGGCTCGGGTGCCCTCATCACGTCACAGGGTTGGAACATCCTGAACTGGGGATCAATCACTCCCGTAGTGGTGAGTGGCCTAGCGATTTTCTGGCTCGCTCAACAGCGTAAGAAATTACGAGTGCAAGTCTAGAGTCTAAGAAACTTTTGCTAGCGGCAAGTTGAACAACAGATTTTGAGGTTTTAATTTCAACTGCTGTTGATCATTCATGGCAATAGCCATATAGACCGGTTTGCCAGCCTGCGCCTGGGCCACAGCGGCCTCATCAATAAAATCGAGACGAAATAAGCAAATGACTTTTTGTAACTCATCGGACTCAATCAGCTCTTTGTTATAAAGCTTGTTCAGTATCTCGGTAGCAGCTGCGTCTAAGCCAACATGCCAAGACCATTTCGGATCGGTAATCTGCTGCATCGGCGTAATGCGCACACTAATGCCCAGAAAATGCTTGATCCATTTCTCCAAGACGCGGCAAAAATGATTAATCGGTTCATGCCCAAAATTGAGCTGTACTGCCAAATCAAAATCTTCATTACGTGACCAATATTCATCAGCATTGTCTTCATGGATCACATCGAGATCTGCTGAGCGCATGGTCATCGACTTACCTTTTAGCAAGTCCATAATATTTCCAGTGTCGCCAGCCTGCGCATTACGAGCCACTACTTCCTCGTCCGCGCCCATCACAATGCCGTTATCAATGACGCTAATTTTCTGGGTCCTGAAAAAGAGCTCACCCATGCGGGCCTCCAAGGGATGGGCTTCATCTCCAAGGATATGTCGAACGAATATTTGAGCGAGCTGAGCAATGAATAGCGGGGGGACATCAACCTCTTCACCTTTAAACAAGCTCATGTAAAAGGCCTCTAAAGAGCTTGAAGCTAATAAGCGCTTACGAAAACGCAGCCAAACGCGATAGTTCTCTTGGATATCCTCATCTGCCATCGCAGCAATTTCGGCTTCAAGCACTTCTGCTCGCGGTTCTTCGGTCAGGCGCTGGTGAAGTGAGTGTTCCATGGGGCACGATTCTGGCACCAGCTTGAGTTCAGGCCTTTGCATATAAGTGCGCAAAAAGTCGTCTGTTACCAATAACTGGCGATCAGGATTGATTGCTAGGGTGCTATAGGCAGAATTTGTCCAATAATTTGTCATACGTTTTGGCTCAAGCAAGCTCACTGTGAGAATTTACAGAGCTCAGAATATACTAGCCTCTCAATTAGCGTGAAATAGGAAAACATTATGAGTGAACTCAAAAAAATCGACACCGTTGTGGGCGAAGGTAAAGAAGCTACCGCTGGCAATCATGTGGATGTGCATTACACCGGTTGGCTATATGACGAAAAAGCTGCTGATCACAAAGGTCAGAAGTTTGATAGCTCATTAGATCGCGGCCAATTATTTAGCTTTCCCTTGGGTGCTGGTCATGTCATCAAAGGTTGGGATGAAGGCGTAGCTGGTATGAAGATTGGCGGCAAACGTACTCTGATCATTCCTTCTGAGATGGGCTACGGTCCACGCGGTGCAGGTGGCGTAATTCCTCCAAATGCCACCCTCGTATTTGATGTGGAACTCCACGGCGTTAATTAATACGTATAAATACTGCATTAAAAAAGCCACCCTTGGGTGGCTTTTTTATTCTTGCTAACAGCGGCGGTCTATTTAAGAGCGCAGATCCTTGCCGTTCAAAGTCAATCGATTGGAAGAGCGGTTTTGGCACAAACCAATGAGACGATTTCTCTCAGCCATGACCTTGTCGGTATAACCGCCATCATCATCTGAGTTTGCTGCGCCCACATAGTACTTCAAGCCGTTGCGTAATGAACCAGAGGTGGCAATCAGGTATTTGAGGATGTAAGCGCCAACACGAATATTCACTGCGGGCTTAACAGCCTCAGAAGTTCCACCAAAGATTGCATACTTATCTTTGTGCACCGAAGTCATCACCTGCATGAGACCTTCGGCACCTGCATGACTCTTCGTATTTGGATTGAAGTTAGATTCAACCGAAATCACTGCCAATAACAGTACTGGATCAATATTGACTTCTTTGGCGATCAAGATGGTATTAGAAACATACTCTTCGATTTTGGCGCGATCAAGGTTGTATTTCTTTTCAAAGAAATCTGCTACAGCACGTTGATTTTGCAAAGAGCCCATTAAATTGCTATCTAAAGCTTGGGGATCAATCTTCGAAGTCGGAATTCGATCTGACAAATGGGAAATTGACTTCACCTGCATTTGCGCTACCGAAGGCATCAACAAGGCTACAGTCTGCTGCTTTGCACTGACTAAGCCTGGTGCTGCTGGTGCTTTAGATTTGTTATAAATTACTGCGGCGATTTCAGTATCAGCAGTTTGGGCTGAAGAAACCTCGCTCGAATCCTTGTATTGATTAAGCATGTCAAAGCCGTTACTCCAAACCATATGACGCGCTTCATCCGGCACCAAAATGCGGGCCATATCAAAAGGACCAGCATTTGTGCCGTTACCGGAAAGCCAAAGCCCAACCACCATAAACACAGTGAGGACGAGTAAGCCATTGATGACTCGATAGACGGGAGTCATGGCATGCGAGAGCAGCTCTTTAGTAGCCAACATCGTTGGCAGGGCATGCCGCATATTACTCAAATTGTTTAATAAAAATTTACTCATTCATTGTTTGCAACAACACAAAAAACTCAACTAGCGTTTTATGCTGCACTGCAATATCTTAAAAACATGGGTCATCCTAAGAAGTTTCTTATATCAAGTCAAGAATAAAGAAGTAAAAATCAATAACTTATTGATCTAGAAATTGAGTGAATTACCTTTATATCCTACAGAATAGGTATATTAATCAATAAAATCAGCTACTTATAAAAGTTAGGAAGCGCTAATTTCACCCTATAAAAAAATACCTTAAAGAGGACTTTTTTGCGATTTCAGCCAAAAATTTGAACTCAAAAACCATACATCTAGTGTTTCAGCCCCTCTGATTTTCTAGGGCTAGTAGCAGGACAAGTGTTGTTGCAACGAAATATTCAAGGATACCTAGCTAGCGACAAAATGAGTTTTGACCTCTAGAAAAATTCAATTGAGCACTAATTCTTATTAGCTCAGCGGCTAGCTTAAGGCAAAAAGATGGAACACTCGAAGCAGAGCTCATACACTTAAAGCTGATGAAACTCCTTCGCAACCTTCTTGTCCTTGTCGTACTTTTTGCCTCACTCAATGCGTCTGCCGCTTTTGAAGACTGCAAGGACCTATTCCCAGCCCAACAAATACCAACAACCCCTCAAGCTGGGAGGGATCTTTGCTTTAATAGCTTTGCTATCTTTTACTCCCCACAAGATAAAAAACCAATCTATACAGTTGAGAAGCTCAATAAAGAACAGCTCTCTTCACCCCATCCTCGGAGAAGCAATCAATTTTATGAAGAGGCAAGACTTCCTTTCGCAGAGAGATCGCTACTTGCGGATTACCGTGGCAGTGGCTATGACCGCGGGCACAATGCCCCCGCTGGAGATATGAGCAATGAACGTTCAATGGCTCAGTCATTCTCTTTAGCCAATATGATGCCTCAAGCAAGACAAAACAATCAGGGCATCTGGGCCAAGAATGTTGAAGAGCCCACTAGGGCTTACGTCAAAAGAGCAGCTGGTGATATTTACGTATTTACCGGATCCACCGGGAATAGCGGCAGCATTGGCAGAAGTCGAGTCACGATTCCAAATCATTTGTATAAGCTGGTTTATGACCCAAGCAAAAATACTGCATGGGGCTACTGGATTGAGAACACCAATGAAGCACAAATGGCGCCACCCATTACCTATCAAGATCTAGTCCAAAAGACAGGAATTGATTTTCATTTGCCAGTTGCTAGCGATCTTGGCAAGAGAAGCAATACCGCCCCAGAACCCCTGAAAATAAAAGGGCAAAAGGATTTTTTGGGTGGCTGGTACCCCGTATTTTTTGACGAATATTCGACTGATAAGCTTAATGGTTTGATTGACAACATTAAGTTAGGCAAAGCGGCAAATATTCAGATTCAATATGACCGCAATGAGAATCTAGCAAAACAGATTGCCTCTCAAATTGAATCTCAGACCAATCTACAAGCAAGCCTCATGCAAAGTAGTCCGCCTGAATCGCCAACTGTGACTTACGAACGTAATCGCGTCACCCTCATTGTTCGCTCAAAGTAATTTGGATTTCGCTTGAAGGCCATGAGCCCGCTGTATAGGCGCTAACAGTCCGCGCAAACCGTTGTGATCTAGCGTATGCATCAACTCCAATAACTCCCCAAGCTCGCTCTTCGGAAATCCTTCACGAGCAAACCAAGCCAAATAGTTCCCCGGCAAATCAGCCAAAGCACGTCCTGCGTGTTTACCAAATGGCATCTTCATCATAACTAGCTTCTCTAAGGACTCAGCGTTCATATGGAGAAATCTTACAAGTAAAAAGAATAGCCCTATAGATTTCACCATTTTTTAGGTAATGGTCATTTATCTATTTGAGAATCATTCTCATTAAGTGATATATTGAGAACCATTCTCATTTAGTTTTTTAACCATCAACCTTTGGGGACCATGAAATTGACCATCAAAAGACTTCTCGCCTTTAGCCTCTTTTTAGTAGCTACCCTTCATTTTTCCTTTGCTCATGCAGGTGAAGGAGTGTTTGGTTGGATCTACACCTTAGATTTACAGCCTAAGGGTAAGCTGGAATTTGAGCAGCGCCTGCAACTGAATAAACAGCAGGCCTCGGGAACTTACGATGCTTGGACCGCAAGAACGGAACTGGAATATGGTCTAACCAATGATTTACAAGTGGCTGGGTATATCAACTCCTACTACACCAGCGCCAATCAAAACTACACCAATCCTGAGGCATGTGGTGACTCTCCAACCTGCACAGGTGGTTATGGTGTTCCTTCTTCGCATGACCCCTCTACTGCCTATAAAAAAAGCGGGCTTGAAGGTGGCTCTCTAGAAGCTATCTATCGCATTACCAATCCAGTGACCTCACCTGTAGGCGTAGGACTGTATTTAGAGCCGACTTGGGGCAGAAATAAAGATGAGCTCGAAGCTAGGCTTTTACTTCAATCGAACTTTATTGATGACCGACTCATTTTGGCGGGTAACGTAGTGGTTGCTAATGAACGCTTAAAGTTTATTGAAAACGGTAATGTACCGGAATCGATGTTGGATTTTTTAGTGGGAGCCAGCTATCGTTTCGCACCCAAATGGTCTGCAGGGGTTGAGGCTCGCTTTCATAACGACTATTCAGAGCTGAATTTACGTAATCAAGTACAAAGAGCCACCTTTGTGGGACCCAATATGCACTATGCCGCAAAAGATTGGTGGGTCACCGGCGCCTGGCGCTATCAGCTTGCCGGCGGAACCTGCATGGGCGGTGGTGAAGCTGAGTGCTCAAACGCACGCGTCTGGGATAGCCACTCTGTGAACGAATTTATTGTCAAAGTTGGCTTCCCACTCAACTGATCGGAGATTAATGATGGAAATTCAGAACCTATTAGTTGCAGCATTAACGCATTTAGTGAAGTTCCAATCCACGCAATGCCCCACCGCAAGAGAGAGGGCATTGCTGATGTTTGAAACCTTGGCAGAAAAACAAGGTCTCGATGAAGATATTCAAGAGCTTTGCTATGAAGCGAATGAACTCCTTGCTATCTCAATTTAAATACCTCACCTCAATACCTATCTCATGATCTGGAAACTCAATCCGCTAGCAATTCTTAGTTTGACGATGATTAGCATACCCATCGTTGCCCACGCCAAAATTTATGTCTCTATAGAGCAAGCTCAGAAAATTCTTTTCCCCAATAAGGCGCTATCCAAGAACCCCATCATCATTACGGATGATCTTCAGGAAAAGATGCGCTCTGCATCCAGTATTCGCCATCCTTTTCAAGGAGAGCGCATTTGGAAAAGTACCGATGGTAGCTGGTTGGTCATAGATGAGGTCGTAGGTAAACATGAAATGATTACCTATGCCGTTGCCATTAACCCAAATGGCAGTATTGCCGGCATAGAAGTTTTGGAATACGTTGAGTCTTATGGCTATGAAGTGGCAGAAGCACAATGGCGTAAGCAATTTGTCGGCAAGACAGCCAATGACCCCATCAAGCTCAATCAGGATATTCAAAACATTGGGGGAGCCACCCTATCTTGCAAGCATCTTACGGATGGAGTGAAGCGAATAACGGTTTTATACGACGTAGCACTAAAGAATACCCATTTGAAACTCAGCTCCAATAAGTAAGCACCAAATGATTCGTTGTAAGCCTCTCCTTGGAACCTTTGTTGAGATCTCTGTCAGTCACATTGATGGGCAGCTAGCTGTTGATCATGCTTTTACAGCTATTCAACATGTGCATGACCTCATGGGATTTCACAATCCTCATAGTGAACTCAGTCAAATTAATCGATATGCCCATACAAATGCAGTAGAAATTCATCCGTGGACTGCGCAAGTAATCCGAATCGCTAAAGAGATTTATCGCAAGTCTGAGGGTTTATTTAATTGTGGTATCGGCCATCGACTAGTCACGGCAGGCCTACTGCCTCGCCACATTAACCTATCCAATCATGAGCTTGGTGGCATTGAAGATATGCACTTTTTAGCACCCGATCTGATAGAGTCCTCACGTCCAGTCTGCTTAGATCTGGGTGGAATTGCCAAGGGCTTTGCGGTTGATATGGCAGTACGAGTCTTAATCTCCGAGGGAATAACATCGGGATCCGTA
>Ga0209189_1000900_pt1 | contig 23083 bp, 16 predicted proteins | sample C_130820_EF_Meta_FD_187308 | JGI IMG/M metagenome (GOLD analysis project Ga0209189, IMG submission 187308) | Freshwater microbial communities from Lake Croche, Canada to study carbon cycling - C_130820_EF_MetaG (SPAdes) (version 3) | ecosystem: Environmental > Aquatic > Freshwater > Lake... | reverse complement strand
CGGCAGATATTAGATTGCCAGAAGCATTAAATAGAGGTCTTTTATGCCCTTTTCAATATTTTGGAATTAGTGATAGTGTTGATTTAAGAAATGTAGGATGGGAAAATGGAAAATATAGCATTAGTGAACTAGAAAAAATTTATACTTCAAACGATAGGCGAGTAGGAGAAATCATAACTTCTTTGCAAAAATATACAAAGGATATAAGTGAATTAAGAACACTTGGTTTCTGTGTTTCAATTGAACATGCAAATTATATGGCTGAAAAGTTTGCTCTTGTTAATTTGAAAGCAGGAGTTTTAACAAGTCAAAATAGTTCTGAAAGAGAAAATATAAGAACAAAGCTTTTCAATAGGGAAATTAATTTTTTGTTTGTAGTAGATATATTTAATGAAGGTGTTGATATTCCTGAGGTTGACACTGTTCTATTTCTTCGTCCAACGGAAAGCCTGACCATATTTCTACAACAACTTGGTAGAGGATTAAGATTGTCCGAAGGGAAAGATTGCTTAACAGTTCTTGATTTTGTTGGTAACTCAAGAGAAGAGTATGATTTTGAACATAAGTTTCGGGCACTAATTGGTAAAACTAATTCCTCTGTCCAAAAAGAAATAGAAGATGATTTTCCTCATCTACCATTAGGATGCTCAATAGTATTAGAAAAAGTTGCAAAAGAAAATATATTAAATAATATTAAGATAGCAACAAGTACTACAAAAAATATTCTTGTAAGCAAAATTCGAAATTTTGAAAATGTCACATCGCTACCTTTATGCCTAAGAAACTTTCTTCATTTTTACAATTTGCCAATTCAGTCCATTTACAAGAATTATAGTTGGAGTAAATTATGTCAGTTAGCAGGAAAGTTAGAATATCAAAACGAAGAATTTGATAAAGAAATAGTATCTCTCATTAAAAATAAATGGCTTTCAACTGCTTCATATAATTATTTCAATTTTATTTTAAAATTGGCTAAAAGAGATTTTAATATAGATAATATAGATTTTTCAGAGAATGAAAAAACTATGTTATTAATGTTGCATTATGATTTTTGGCAAAATAAAAGAACATTTCATTCATTAGAAGATAGCATTAAAGCTATTGGTGAAAATCAAATTTATACGAACGAAATAATTACTGTTCTAGAACTATTAATGGATAGAATAGACTTTACGGAAATTGATATTATCTTACCTTATAATCAACCTTTAAAAGTTCATTCAAGATATACAAGAGATCAAATACTTGTAGCATTCCACTTTAGTACTTTTGAAACTAAGTCTTCAAATAGAGAGGGAGTAGCAGAGAACAAATCTATCTCTACAGAAATATTGTTTATCGATTTAATAAAATCTGAAGAAGACTTTTCTCCTTCAACAATGTATAACGATTTTGCTATTAATGAATATTTGTTCCACTGGCAATCTCAGAATAGCACAAGAAACGATTTTGGAAAAGGTCTAACTTATATCTCTCATAAGAAACTGGGCAAACAAATTTTGTTATTCGTTAGAGAAAAAGCAAAAGATGAATTTGGAAACACTATGGGTTATGTTTTTCTCGGAGAAGGAACTTATGTTGAACATTATGGGTCTAAACCAATGAGTATTACTTGGGAGCTTAAAAATCCAATGCCAAACTATTTATGGAAAGAGTCTGCTAAAATGAATATTGGATAATTGAGCTAACTAAAATTATTTTACTCTATTGCATTTATTGGTTTCTATTCTTACTTTCTCATAAAATAATTTTATGAGTCATACCTTAATAAACTCACTAAATGAATTAAAATCCATTTGTATTGCAAATGATGATGAATATGTAGATTGTTTTATTCTGCTCCAAGGATTATTTAGAAGTTCTAAAAGAATCTTATTTGACCCACAAGAAAATACCTTTTCTGTGCATAATGAAATTGATGACAGTTACCAAGATGATCTAACTGAAGAACAGCTCAGGACTGAAACAATGATTATTGAGGCAATAGAGAAAAAGGCACTCTTCCTATATTAGTACTGATTTTCCCGCGCAACCGGTTGCACCCATGACGCAAAGCCCATCGGCTTGCAGTATATTTGAAACAGTCTTAAATGCAACCCATGAATCGTAAATCTGTTTCTCTTCTTGTGATGGCCTTGCTGTCTTTGTTTAGCATCGCCAACGGCCAAAAAAATAAGCCCAATGTGATTTTTATTTTGGCGGATGATTTGGGATATGGCGATCTGGGTTGTTATGGGCAGCAAAAAATTAGGACGCCGCATATTGATCAACTGGCGGCAGAGGGCATGCAATTTACGCAGTTCTATTCGGGTACATCGGTGTGTGCGCCATCGCGCGCGTCTTTGATGACGGGGCTGCACACGGGTCATACGCCGGTGAGGGGCAATGTGGGCATGGAGCCGGAGGGGCAGTTTCCCATTCCGGACAATGCTTTTACCATTGCGGAATTATTCAAGCAGGCCGGTTATGCCACGGGCGATTTTGGAAAATGGGGACTGGGTCCTGTGGGTTCAACGGGCGACCCCATTAAACAGGGTTTTGACAAATTCTATGGTTACAATTGTCAGTCATTGGCGCATGATTATTTTCCCGATCATTTGTGGAATAACCAAACCAGGATTGACCTGCCCAATACTTTTCAAAATCAAACACAGTATGCAGGTGACCTGATTCAGCGTCAGGCCCTGGACTTTATGGCGCAGAACAAAAACAAACCCTTCTTTCTCTATCTCTCTTATACCCTGCCTCATGCGGCTTTGCAATTGCCTAACGGCGATGCCAATTTAGAATATTATAAAAAACAATTTAACGAGCAACCCGTTGCATTGAAACCCTGGGATGGAAAGGGCTATCAGCCACATGCTTATCCCAAAGCGGCTTATGCGGCCATGGTGCAGAAGATGGATGACTATGTGGGTCAGGTGATGCAGCAATTGGTTACCCTTGGTTTGGATAAAAACACCTTGGTGATTTTTACTAGTGACAATGGGCCTCATAGAGAAGGAGGGAACAATCCTGATTTCTTTAATAGCAATGGTGGCCTTCGCGGCATTAAGCGTGACCTCTATGAAGGTGGCATGCGCGAGCCCATGATTGCCCGCTGGCCCGCTACCATTAAGGCTGGTCAAGTGTCTACACAAACCGGCGCCTTCTGGGATTTTCTTCCAACTTTTGCGCAGCTCACCAAACAAGCCATTCCCGCAGGTATTGACGGTCTCTCTATTTTGCCTACACTTACCGCCAAGGGCAAGCAAGACCAACACGAATATTATTATTGGGAGTTCCATGAAAACGGCGGCAGACAAGCCGTTCGCATGGGCGATTGGAAGGGTGTTAGATACAATGCATCTACCAATCCCAATGGACCCATTGAACTCTATAACCTCAGCACTGATCTTGCCGAGAAAAATAATATCGCTTCAGCGCACCCCGAGATTGTTGCACGCATGCAGGAGATCATGAAATCCGCGCATGTGGAGAACAAGGATTTTCCGTTTTTTAAAACGAAATAGGTGTTTTACGCAATCAAATAGGGTGTTTTAGTTCTTGACTGCCTCTTATTTTAATTTTAATTGTCAAGTAGACGCTTGCTTATATCCTTCTAGAAACAATTCAACTCTTTTTAGAGTAAAACTTAAAAGGTTACCCCCAATTGAAAAGCCATTCCAATGGAAGAAGGCAAATCATTACCAAAACGAACAGGTATGGGAACGGAAAACCAATAACTATTCATGGCAGTTTTATAAAAAACCTTATTAAAAACTAATGTTGTTCCATAGCGACCCGCTGTTTCTAAAGCCAACCTAGTTACTATTGTAAACCCATGTGGTCTTCTAAACATTATCCCAGGATGAATTAAAAGATTGTTTGTTTTGCTGGAAGAACCAATTACTTTAAGAAAAGGTGCTACTTCAAAACTGAATCCAATTCTATCGCTTTTTAAAATATTAATGCCACAGGGAAAACCAACACTATAATAGTTAGTAAAATTATAGGAAGCTCCATTTTTATCAAGTGATACTAAAGGGTGCACGGCACTAATATATCCGGTAGTTTTAGGATAACTATTGGCAGCTTGTTGTGCAACAAGAGTATTCATTGTTAAACTTATTATCCAAAAACAGCATACTACAAAAATTCTCATAAGAGCAAGATTAAGGTTTATGTATTCTTTCTTTTTTTAAAAGTGGAACAAATATCAGAAATTGAAATCTACTTTTTGATTTGAAATAATATTTTTTGAATAATAATTAAAAGAGGAAAAATCAAAGGACTTCTATGGCATTCGAGTAGAAAATTTTTGATGTGTTTGCGAAATTCCCATCAGCAAATAAAATTGATGTGCATGGATTCTATGATTATTGGCGGTTACTTCTAAAAGATTACATCCATTCTCTTTTAAAATTTTAATCAGCGCTTCTAGTAATAGGCTTCCAATTTTATTCTTTCTTAATGCCTCTTCAATAAAAAAGTCCTTGAATTTCTCCCACTATAGCACAATGATGAAGCAGTCATTGTGTGTGGCAAATTATGTAACCAGTTAATTCTTGTTGCTCTTGAGCAACAAAATACTAATTGTTTTCATTTTCTATATTCCTACCATAGATCAAATTACATAGGTAAAATCAAATGCTACATTTTCAAGTATGCACAAAAAATAAAATATCTTTTTTGCATCTTTGGTTTCTGCTTTTCTAATAGTATAAATCGTGTAATTAAATATTTTGAATTAATTATTATGACTATTGTTTTTAAATAATTGTTATCAAATATTAATGTAATCATTAAAATAAATTACTGAACTGATGTACAATTTTTTGAACTTACTTTTGTTAAAATTTATTAAAATGTTTTATACCTCAAAAAAATTTTTGTTATTCATCTCATTTTCCTTGCTTTTACTAATTAAAGGTATCGCTCAGGAAAAAGTGATTGTTGGAAAAATAGTTAATAAAAATGGCGTTGGTATCAATGGTGCCCTGGTCCAAGCCAACGTTTCTAAAAGAAAGTCACTTTCCGACAGTTTGGGAAACTTTCGTTTAGCTATAACTGGAGATGATAAAACTATTCAAGTTTCATCATTGGGATTTAACAATGGTAGCTACTCATTAGAACAGAAATCATTTAATCTGGTTTTAGAAGATGAGTCTAAAGTGTTAACGGATGTTGTGGTTACAGCTTATGGTATTAAAAAAGAAGTTAAAAGACTTGGATATACTGTTCAAGAAGTTAAAGGTGCTGATTTAATAAAAGCACGTGAACCGAATGCTGTGAATGGTTTAGCAGGTAAAGTTGCTGGTTTAACAGTAGGTGCTAACGCCGAGATGTTGGGTAGACCTGAATTAGTTCTTCGTGGAAGTAAAGATTTGTTATTTATAGTAGATGGATCACCCATTAATTCTGATACATGGAATATTAGTGCTGATGATATTGAATCATATTCAGTTTTGAAGGGTCCCAATGCTGCTGCACTTTATGGTTCTCGTGGTATTAATGGGGCAATTGTAATTACTACAAAGCGTGGATCAAAAGATAAAAAAGGATGGCAGTTAGATTTCAATAGTAGTAATATGTTTGAAAAAGGCTTTGTTGCTTCACCTGAAGCTCAAACTGAATATGGCCGTGGAAATGCTTACCACTATGAATATCAAGCTAAAGATAATGCGAATGTGTATGTTCCCAGTGCAGATGCACTATATGATAATGGAAATCGCTTAGGCGAATTTGGTCCTCGCTTTGAAGGTCAATTATTGCGTCAATATGATAGCCCGTATGATTTGGTTACCGGTAAAAGAACAGCCACTCCTTGGGTTGCTCGTGGCGCAAATAATTTCAACAACTTTGTTGAAGCTGGGCTTGTTTCTACTAATAATGTGGCTGTTTCTTCAAGTGCTTCGAACTATAACATTCGAATGTCGTATACGCATATGTATCAGAAAGGCATTTTCCCAAATACCAAACTAAATTCTGATAATATGAATTTGTTCGCTAGTTACAATTTAACCCCTAAATTGTCTATTGAAGGGAATATGAATCTAAATCTTCAGTATACTCCCAATATTCCAGATGTTAACTACGGGCCGAATTCTTATATCTATATGTTTAAGGTTTACGGATCAGCAGATTATGATGTGAATGACCTGAAGGATTTTTATAAAGGGCCACAAGGCGTTCCTGATTTGGTTCAATATGCACAAGAATATGGTCGTTTGAACAATCCTTATTTTATGGCCTATAAATGGCTTCGTAGCCATGATAAAACTGATATTTACTCCTATTTAAAACTTAACTATAAGATTAATAATCTATTTAATTTAAGTTTGAAGTCTCAGGTTACAACCTGGAATCAAACCAGAACAGAACAAGTTCCCTCTTCAGCAAATTTAAATGCCTACACTCCTTGGTATAAATTTGGTTGGTTTGGTGATTTTAGAGCTGATAACAGGAGGCTTATGGAGAATAACACAGATTTACAGTTATCCTACAACCAAAGAATTAATAAATGGAACATTAGTGCCTTAATTGGGGGTAACTCCCGTTCATTTACTTATAATTCAACCTTTGGTACCACACGTGCATTGGCTATTCCTAACATCTACGTTTTATCAAACTCAGTACAAACTCCCTTGCAGTATAGCTGGAATTCAAAAATGCAGACTTACAGTGGGTATTACTCTGTTGATGTGAGTTTTGATAAATACGTTAATTTGAACACAACCGGTCGTGTAGATAATTTGTCTACATTACCTTCTAGCAATAACACTTTCTTTTACCCATCAGCTTCTATTTCCTCAGTGCTGTCTGACTACATCACACTTCCTAAAGTAATTTCTTTCTTAAAAGTGAGAGGTTCGGTAGCAGATGTTAAGGGTGCATTTACCAGTCCAACTATATATAGTGCTTATAGACAAGTTACTGGTATTAGTACAAACTCCTTATTAGGATATGGTACCGATCTGGTTAGTTCATACGATGGTCCGAATTATGCAAATACTGCTGGACCTTCTTATGCTAGTTATTATAATAACACGCCTTCTGTAAGCTTATCTAATACGGTTGTTACCGATGTAAAGCCTTATGATAGAATCTCTTATGAAGCAGGTGTTGATATGAAATTCTTAAAAAATAGAGTAGGATTAGATTTCACTTATTTTGACACCAAAAACGGACCTGGTATTTATAGTAGGGGATTACCTGCTTCTACTACTTTTAATACTGAAATTGTAAACGGTATTACAACCAAAAGAAGCGGTATAGAGATTGCAATTAGTGGAACCCCTATCAAAAATCCTAATGGATTAAATTGGGATGTATTTTTGAATTATGCTACTTTCAAAGAAACTCTTTCTGCTATTTATGGTAATGATGCAGTTCTACCTATTAATAACCACAATTACAAAGTGGGTGACCGCTTAGATGAAATTTTTGGTACCAAATTTTTAAGAGATGGATCAGGAAATATAGTTTATTCAGGTGGTGTTTTACAAAGAGCAACTGGATCAAATGATCAACGCCTGGGTTCTTTAGGATTTTTAAATCCTGACTTTACATTTGGATTTGGTAATAAGTTTACTTATAAAAATTTCAGTTTCAGTTTCCAATTTGATGGACGAATAGGTGGAAAAATATATGATTATAATTATTATGCTGCTATGCAAGGAGGTACTCATATTGAAACCGTTCAAGGGGCAATTGGAGATGCTCGATTAAAAGAATGGCAATCTACCAACGTTGGAACAAAAGCTCCTACACCTTCATTAATTGGAAATGAATTTGGCGCAGGTGTTCAAATTGCATCTGGTACACCTACTTTTCAAAATGGAGCAATTTCTAACTTGAGTAGTTTAACTTTTGCACCTAATACTACTCCTGCTTTGGTTCAATCTTATTTAACAGGAAACCTGAAAGCAAATTTTGATGAGTATTTCATGATTAGCCGTTCATTTGTTAAGTTGCGTGAAGTAGTGCTCGCTTATAACATCAATAACCCTAGATTCGGTAATGGTCTGTTTAAAACCATAACCATCTCTCTAATAGGAAGAAATCTACTTTATTTTGCTCAAAGAAAAGATTTTGATATAGATCAATATGCTTCTGGATTCAATGCCTCTGATTTGAGTGTTGGTGGATCTGCTTTGAATGCAGATTTGCAGAGTACTTCTACACGGAAATTTGGATTTAACCTCAATTTTACATTCTAATATTAATCATAAGTATAAATAGTTCTGTATGAAAATCAAAGTATTATTCACTTTAGCAATCAGTAGTGTGATAGCGATATCAATTACTGGATGTCAAAAAGGGGACTTGTCTACAAACCCAAATGCAGCTTCTGCCAATGCTGTTTTGCCTTTATCCTTACTGGTAAATAACGTTACTGCTAATTTTATTTTGCCAGAGGAATTTCCTTTTGGTGGAAATGTGTACAAGTATAATCAACATCAGGTTTCCAACTATTCAAAGTATTGGGGAGATAACACCTATGGATGGAGCTATAGCAATGATAGTTACCAAATTTTGAAATATGCTATTGCTATCGAAAATCAAGCAAAGGCTCAGTTAGGTACAACCAATAACAAATACTTCGCTCTTGCAAAGTTTTTGAGAGCGTACTCAGCTGTTTGGTTCTCTCAAAAGGTTGGTGATATTCCTATGAGTCAAGCAGGTGATCCTAATAATATTACCCCAGCTTTTGATGCACAAAAAACAGTTTACAAAACAGCACTTGCCCTGTTAGATACTGCAAATACTATCATGAATACAGTTAATAGTGTTGCAGCTAATCAAAATACTTTATTTGATGGTGGCGACATATTTGGACTAACCAATTTGCAATGGCAGAAATTGTTTAATACCTATAAATTGAGAGTTTTGATAAATTTGAGTAAACGTGCAGATGATAACGCAGATTTAAATATCAAATCTCAGTTTGCTACTATTGTTACCAACCCAACTTTGTATCCGTTTATGACTAGCACTAGTGATAATATGGTCTATAAATTTACAGCTGCTAATTTATACCCTCCTTTTGCTCAGGGTAACAACGCTTATAATAACTTTCAAAATGTTGGTGAAACAGTTTTGTCTATCACTCGTTCAACTGCTGATCCCCGTACATTTTTGATGGCAGCACCTTCTAAGGCAGGCACATACAATAGTTTTTCTGCCTATGTTGGGGGTAATTCAAACTTGTCGTTAACCGATTTGCAAAACCAGGCTGCTACTAACTCGATTTCTGCATTCAATGGCCAGCGCTATTTTGCTACAGGATTTGTTGCAACTACTTCACTAACAACATATGAGCCCTTTGTTTTTATTGGTTATTCTGAGATGTGCTTCAATATTGCAGAAGGAATAAATAGAGGTTGGGCTCCTAGCCTAACTGCTGCAGATGCGGCAACTTGGTACAATAATGGAATAAGTGCTTCTTTCAAGAACTTTGGTTTAAATACCTCTAGTAATTCTACCATTAATGCATATAGTGTTTCTGGCACTAATCTAGGTTCACTCACTACGGATAATGCTACTTTTTTGGCCAACGTTCAGTATAATGTTTCCGATGCTTCTGTAGCATTAAAACAAATATTATCTCAAAAATACGTTGCGTTATTTATGAACTCAGGGTATGAAGCTTTTATGAATTATAGAAGAACCGGTTTTCCTGTATTTAGCACTAATGGACCAGGAACTGGAACTCCGTCTGGTGTAATTCCAAGAAGATGGTTATATCCACTTTCAGAAATCAACTATAATAAGGCCAATTATCTTGCTGCAGTTTCTTCTCAATTTGGCGGTACGGATGATGTGAATAAAGATACTTGGTTAACGAAATAATCGTAAAAAATAACCTATCAATAAAACTATCTAAATAAAGGAGCCAATTGGCTCCTTTATTTTTAAAATACAATCTATGAGAAAATTTATTGCCGTTTTACTTTGTATATTTTTTCTGTTTACTACTTTTTCGCTGCTTGCTCAAAATGCAGCGGATGTTATGATTATCAATGCCAACATTATTACTGCCGTGCAAAAAGGTGAGCGTAAACAAGTTATGGCAATCAAAAATGGTAAAATTGTTTTTGTTGGTAAAATGAATGAAGTAGCGCAGTGGAAATCTGCTTCAACTAAAATTGTTGATGCCAAAGGAAAAACAATTATTCCAGGATTAAATGATGTTCATTTGCATCCCAATCCTGAAACTCCTTTTCAACAGTACAATCATATCATTCGACTAGATACGGTAACTAGTATAAAAAGTTTACAGCGTTTATTGGCATCAAAAGCTGCCATTACTCCGAAAGGGATGTTGATAAGAGGAAGAGGCTACAATGAAGTTAAATTAGGCAATGAGCCTATTAAATATTTTTTAGATGAGGTTACTCCACATCATCCTGTGTTGTTAACCCATGCATCAGGTCATAAATCTGCAGCTAATTCTTTGCTCTTAAACATTAATAATATAACAAAAGAAACAGTTGATCCACCCGGGGGTCAATACGATCGTTCGCAAGATGGAACCCCCAATGGAATTTGTAAAGAAGCCGCTGCTCAGAATCTCACAAAAAATAACCAAATTGTCCCTTATCCTGCTATTAGTTTTGCCGATGAAGTTGCTAATTATGCAGCCTATTTCAACAGTCTATTATCTTTTGGTATAACTAGTATTGGTGATGCTGGCGTAGATACCAATCGCCTAAAAATTTATAAAGCATTGGAGGAACAAAATTTTCCGATGCGTTTCAATGTAATGATAGTTGAAAAGCTATTGCCTGAAATGCAGGGGGGCGATATTCATCATGAAACAGATGAATGGAAAGCTTTGCAATATTTTGATCAAAACGTAATACCACAAATTGAAACTGATTTCTTACGAGTTAAATCCATTAAAGTATTCCATGGGAATTCATTAAGTGGAAAAACCTGTTGGTTATATGAGCCCTATGATATGTTAAACCCTGCTACTGGAAAAAAAGATTATTATGGTATACCCTATAAACGAACCCAAGCGCAATTAGATTCCTTATTTTTAGCCATACATCGGAAGGGATTACAAATCTGTGTGCATAGCAATGGCGACCGTGAAATTGATATGGTTTTACAGGCATTCGAAAAAGTATATCAATCTGGAAATCCATTAAACATTCATCATCGAATAGAACATTGCAGTGTAATAAATGATAGTATTATACTTAAAATTAAAAAATTAGGTATCATACCTGTTTTACATAGCTATATAGATGAGTTGGGTAATTTATTAGAGCCTTATGGCGATGATCGTTTAAATAGAATGTTTGCTACCAAAAGTTTTTTAGAATCCGGCGTTTTACCTGCTATGCATTCAGACGCCCCAGTTTCAAATGTTGATGCAAGAAAAAGATGGGAAAGTGTTGTAATTAGAACTACTGAAAGTGGAAAAAAGTTAGGTGCCACTCAATGTATAGATGCTGAGGACGCATTAATCATGTTTACAAAAGGCGGAGCTGCTGCCACAGGTGAGTTAGATAAAAAGGGAGTATTGGCAAAAGGGATGCTAGCCGATTTTGTAATAATTGCTGAAGACCCAACCAGTATACTTCCCTCTGAATTACATAATTTACATATTCTTGAAACCTGGATACAGGGTAAACAGGTATATAGAAATTCATCAAAACAAAATCGTTAATATTTATGAAAGCTTCCTTACTTTTTGTTATTGCTGTTTTGTTTCAAATGGCATCAATAGCGCAAATTGCTGATAGCAGTAAACGTTTGGTAAAACTTACTGGGGCTGTAAATTTTAGAGATATTGGAGGTTATCCAACTTCCCATGGAAAATTTGTAAGCTGGGGAAAAATATATCGAAGTGCTGAAATCAATAATTTAAATGCAACTGATTTAGATAAATTAAATGGATTATTAATTCATACAGTATTAGATTTTAGAGGTCCCGCTGAATATTCCATCGCCCCGGATAAGTTGCCAATGGGTGCAGCTCGCATTTCACTTCAGGCAGGAAGCGAGCAGGTTGGGGATAGAACTAAAATGATGCAGCAAATGAGCAAAGCGCAAAACGGAGATAGTATTATGTTACCTTTCTATACCGATTTAACCTCTTTTAAAAACCGGTATCAGCCAATGTTTGCTGTTTTGTTAAATAACCATAAGGATAGTGCAGTATTATATCATTGTACTGCCGGAAAAGACAGAACTGGAATTGCTACAGCGCTTATTTTATATGCTTTAGGTGTTGATGAAAAAACCATCATGGCCGATTATTTAGCTTCCAATTTTTATCGGGCAAGTGATATGAATCGAATGAAAAAGCTTTTAATTGAAAGCTATCATATGAATGAATCTGTGGTTGAAGATGTAATGGGAGTTAAAGAAAAATATCTGCAAGGAACTTTTGATGCCATCAATAGTAAATATGGTTCTATAGATAAATTCCTGAAAACTGAAATGGGATTAACGAATCATAAAAGAAAAATTTTGTATTGCAAATATTTGATTAATACTATCGAATAAGATAAGTGATTTTTTTCAGATTATTTGGTCAATTGATGTTTAGTAAAATTACAAATATCTAGTTGTAAAAATATTTGCAAATTGACTATGGTATTTTAATGAATTGGTAGTCAATTAAATCTGTTTAAACTAAGTATAACTATTGATTCAACTTATATAAATCAAAACTTGTTGAAATAAAGAGTTATAACCCCTCTTGATATTTAAAAAAATACAATTTTACAATGGATGCATTTGAATTTATCTACAAGATGGAGTTTGTTGAAACTGAAAATAATACTGAAATATTTAGTTTAATAGATTTATATCGAAAGACAACTGGAGTAAAGAATTAATTCTTAAAATGATGAACTAAAACTTAATCTTCCTTTTGCAGATATATCCCCACCAAAGTATATAAGCCGCAATGGTTCGGTGGGGTTCCCAGGCTTGGGCAATGCTGAGGGCTTGATCTTTACTCAAATGGGTAAGGCCTTTGATTTCTTTGAGGCGGTTCATGAGTGCGATATCGCCGGTGGGGAAGTGGTTGGGGCGGTGTAAGGCCATCATCAAATACACGTCTACGGTCCAGTCTCCAATGCCCTTGATTTTTTTTAATTCGGTTCTAATGGTTGCATCATCTAGTTGGTTCAACTTTTTCAAATTGAGGGTCTTGTCTGTAATGGCTTGCGCCAGCGCGCGGGCATAAACCATTTTCTGTCTACTAAAATAACAGGCGCGCAATTCTTCATCGGAAAGGGATAACAAAATTGCTGGTGTGATGTTAGGAAGCTTTGCTCGCAACTGATCCATGGCGGCGCGGGCCGATGCAAGAGAAACCTGTTGTTCCAAAATAATATGGATCAGTGTTTCAAAATTGGGTTCTCGATGCCAGAATGGTGGATAGCCATATTGCTTAATGGTATTGCGGAGCTCCGCGTCTTTTTCACAAAGCTGTTTGCAATACTTGACCAGAGTTTCTGCGGTAAAGCTGTTGGTTAATTCTGAAATCATTTCTAAAACTATTCTACAACTTAAATCATTTTACAATAAAGTAAATGCTATTTAAGTGTAATAGTTTTGAACTGGATCCTTTATAAAAACAAAAACCCGGTTTCATCATCACACGAAGTGAGAGAGGATTTACCGGGTATCGCAAAGCGAAGGTATAAAACTAATTATGTAATTGCAAGTCAATAAAAAACTATTATGTATTTAATTGATTTTGATATACTTTTTTCAAAGCCAAGAATGGATACCTATTATAAAATGTTTCCTTTGAATAAGGAGAAAGCTCTTGAATATTATCAATTAAACATTCAAGTATCGGAATCGTTTTATCCTTTAATATGTACCATTGAAATTGTATTAAGAAATAGTATCCATAACTCCTTTAAATATCATTTTAAAAATGAATTTTGGTTCAATCACTTAAAAGAAAGTATTCTTATTGAACAAGTGGAAATAGCGAAAAATAAATCTATTCAAAAAGCGAGACAAAATCTCTTTCAAACTAAACCAAGTACGAAAATTTAGAAACAGAATATTTCATTATGAACCGTTATGTAATGATTTGATAAGTTTAGAAAAGAATCATAATAATATTTACGAATTAATTGAATGTATAGAACCTAAATCAATTGTATGGTTACAAGATTTAGATAGATTTAATCCATTTTTTAACCAAGCAACAATTTTAAAGGGAGGTATCATGTAGTTTAGGCTAGCTTAATTTATTTCTTCTTAAACCCTTCCAAAAATACGCGGGCTTCCGGGGTGAGTACCAGACGGCCACTGATAGCAGCGCGGCTGAGTAATAGTTCATCCCAGTGCTCGGTGCCGGACCAGAATGCTTGTTTGATTTCTGCCATGGCGGCGGGGCTAGATGCGGCTAGGGTAGCTGCTAAGTTTAGGATGGCGGCATCCATGCTGGCTATGTCTTCATGTACGGATGCATAGAGCCCTTTTTCTTTGGCCCAATGGGCCGATCTAAATCCTGTGGCGTCAATGGCTAATTCATATGCCGCGGAAAGTCCTATTTTTCTTTTAACCGCTGGGCCTACTACAAAGGGTCCAATGCCCACGGCTAGTTCTGATAATTTAATGGATGCTTCTACAGTTCCGAATGTATAATCGCAGGCCGATGCTAGTCCAACACCACCACCAATGGCTTTTCCTTGTACGCGTCCGATGATAAATTTGGGGCATTGACGCATGGCATTGATCACGCGGGCAAAGCCGCTAAAAAATTCCAATCCCTCTGCTTCGGTGGTAATTTGTAATAACTCGTCAAAGGATGCACCGGCACAAAATGTTTTGGCTCCTCCTGATTGCAGGATGATGACTTTGCAGGAAGCATCGCCCCCGGCATGGGTAATGGCTTGTGCCAAATCTTTTAAAATAGCGGCAGGTAAGGAGTTGTGTTGCGCAGTAAAAAATTCTACAACACCAATCCCATTGTTTACCTGATAGCGTACATAATTTTCCATCTAGTCTTTTTTGGCCACCATGGTGAGGATGGTAGCAATGCCAGTAATCTCGTTGGTGCCATCAATAATCTCCACCAACCATTTTACAATTCCTTTATCAATATCGGTGATTTCTTTTTTCTCCTGTGCAATTTTTTCTTTGCAAGTGAATCGTACTTGAATACTATCGCCCGGATAAACGGGTTTGGTAAAACGCAATTCATCAATGCCATAATTAAGAAGCACGGGATTTTTTTCATAACTGTCTACAAACAATCCTGCCGCAGCACTCATGATAAAATAGCCATGCGCCACTTGACGCTCAAACATGGTGCCTTCAAAATTGGTGCTGTCTAAATGCGCGTAAAAATGATCGCCACTCAGGTCTGCAAAACGGTCAATGTCTTCCTTGGTTACTATGCGTGGTGCCGTAAGAATCTGCTCTCCAATAACCAACTCTTCAAAATATTTGGTAAAGGGATGCGCACCTCCATCAATGCCCGTAGCTCCGGGTTGATACACGTTGCTGATGGCAGTAATCATATCGGGCGAGCCCTGTATGGCCACTCTTTGCATATAGTGTTTAACGCCACGTAGTCCACCCATTTCTTCTCCACCTCCGGCGCGGCCTGGTCCACCGTGCACCAATAAGGGCAAGGGTGATCCGTGTCCAGTATTTTCTTTGGCGCAAGCGCGATTTAACACCAGGATCCTTCCATGGTAGGTTCCTGCTCCAATAGTATAGTCTCTAGCAATGGAAGGATCATTGGTCACTACCGATGAGACCAAGGAACCCTTTCCCAATTTCACTAGCGCGATGGCTTCTTGCAAACTGTTATAGGGCATGAGTGTTGACACGGGGCCAAATGCTTCTACCTCGTGTACTTCATGGCTGCTCATGGGTTGTGGGTTCATCAACAAAAGCGGACTCATGAAGGCACCTGCTGTTGCATCAGCATCTACCACCGATACACTGTCCATGCTGCCATAAATAATTTGAGAAGAGGCCAAGAGTTTCTGCACTTGCTCGCGCACTTCCTTGCGTTGGCTTTGTCCGGCCAATGATCCCATGCGTACGGTTTCATTCAATGGATTACCAATGACGGTTTGCGCCAAAGCCTTACCCAGTGCTATTTGTACGTCTTCTATTTTATTCTCGGGTACAAAAATTCGGCGGATGGCCGTGCATTTTTGTCCGCACTTGGTGGTCATTTCTTTGCGCACTTCCTTGATAAACAAATCCCACTCGGGCATATCCGGTGTTACATCGGTGCCTAATACAATACTATTGAGTGAGTCTGCTTCCATGGTAAAGGGTACATTCTCTTTCAAAACCACAGGATGCGATTTAAGCATGAGTCCGGTGGTGGCTGATCCAGTAAATGTGATAATGTCTTGAGACTGTACATGGTCTAATAAATCGCCCGCGGAACCGCAGAGCAATTGTAGTGCTGCATCTGGCAAAATACCTGATGCGGCAATTTCTCTAACAACGGCTTCGGTTAAAAAAGAAGTGACTGTTGCGGGCTTGACCACGGCAGGCACTCCGGCCAATAAGTTCACGGCAATTTTTTCTAGCATACCCCATACCGGAAAATTAAAAGCATTGATATGCACGGCAACGCCTTCTTTGGGAATCAACAAATGGTGTCCCATAAAAGTATTGGCCTTACCAAGTGAATGGTGTTCTCCATCCAAGCAATAGGGTTGGTCTGGGAATTTTCTGCGTAGCGATGCATAGGCAAATAGATTACCAATACCGCCTTCTATGTCTACCCAACTATCGGCCTTAGTAGCGCCGGTTTGGTAACTAATTTGATAGAATTTATCTAAGTGCTCGCGCAGGTGCAGGGCCAATGCCCGGAGCATTCTTCCGCGCTCGTGAAAGCTCATGGCCCTGAGCGTTGGATTGCCCTTTTGTCTGGCGTAATGCAGTATGGAAGCCATGTCCAGACCTTTTGTACTCGCCGTTGCGATGGCGTTGCCTGTTACCGCATTAAAAAGGGCCTGACCATCGCCATCGCCCCTCACCCATTTGCCCATCACATAATTTTCCAATGCTGCCATAGCTATCGTTTGGACAAAGCTAACGATTGTAAGGTTTCAGCAATCATGCGTTTGTTACAAAAATGTTGGAATTGGGGGATGGCATCAAGCGGTGAGTCAAAGCGGCCAAGCTTTTGTCGTAATGCTTAAAACCTATTTTATTTCGGATTTTTGGTTTTGTTTCTTTTTCAATAAGTTCTTTAAGTACAATAAAAATATTCTCAATGTCTTTACTGTTTTCTTTTATTTCTTTTTCAAGTTTGACAAGCTGTAATAAGATTTCTTTATGTGTAAGTGCATATTCTCTCATTTTTACAAAAACTCTTACCACTCTTAAATTTACTTCTATGGCTGTTTTGCTATTTAAAATACAGGAAAGCATGGTGACGCCCTGTTATGTAAAGCAAAATGGCGCAGCACCACCAAAATAACTTTTTGATGGTATCACATTTTGTGATACCAAATGGTCAATTTCTTTACCAATCATTTCAAACATAAAATCTTTAGGGAACCGCTCAATATTTCTTTTTACACCCTGTTTTAGTATCCTCGTTTCAATTCCATACAGTTCGGCCAGATCTCTGTCGAGCATTATTTTTTCGCCCCGTACTACATAAATACGGTTTAATATTTTTTGTTCTATCACTAACGCCTGTAATTCCTTCTTTGCCAATATTTATACAAATTGATTTGTCTCAAAAAAGAAATGTGAGTATAAAAATTACGAATGCCAAGTTTAAAAAAGTTTGACTAACTAGTCCTATAAATTCCTTTTTAGTGCTATTTAGTTTCTTAGTCTTAGTTAAATAAACTAATTCCAAGAGAACAAGAAAGTTTGAAGCAAAAAGAATGATTGGTATCCAAAACATTTTTTCATTGTTAGAAAACCGTTTTATGACTGAGAATACTACGTAAAAAACAACTGTTAGAACAATAGTAATTTCTAATACTTTTGGAACTAATTTTCCATTTAATATTTCGTTGTAATTTGTTTTCATAGTGACTTACAAATTTTATCACGTTTTAATATTAATAATTTAAACAACAAAATGCAATAGAAAAAGTAACAGTTCACTAAAATTATTTCAGTCTCTACTTAATTGGATTGTCAGAGAAAAATTTATAAAACCATACAGGCACCAAAACGTCCCCCAACTAGACGGACTATCGCCGCTCAATAGTTGTGTCTTCTGAGCGGCCTTTCTGGAGCGGTGCCGGAGGCAGGGCAATTAGCAGCAGCGCTGCTTTTTGACCTGCCTCCAGGGTAGACGCGAAGGAGATACAACAAGTGAGCCAAGCGCGAATCACGGTATAACATCATGACCGTCAGTCTTGCAATTCATGAAATTGCCCTCTTTATTCTATTCCCCAATTGCAATTTTTTTTAATCAAGTAGATGACCTTCAATACAAAATTTTGATTGGAGATAGAGGCTTTATTTAAGGGGTCTTATGCTGCCCAAAATTTTGAATAATCTATTCTGGCTATTTAAGAAATGAGAATATATAAATTACAAAAGCCAAGTTTAATACAACTTGTGCCAGCAAACTTAAAAACTCCATTTTGGTAGTATTTAATTGCTTACTCATTGTTAAATAAACAAATTCTAAGAGCATTCGAAAGTTTGCCGCAAAAAGAATGATGGGGATCCAAAGCAATTGTTCGTTGGTAGTAAACCGTTTAATGATTAAGAATAATATGTAAAAAACAATTGTTAGAACTACGGTCAAGTCTAATAGTTTTGAAACTAATTTCCCCCTTAAAATTTCATTGTAATTTGTTTTCATTTCTCTTAGTTTGATTTGCACAATTGACGTTTAATTGAATCAGAGAATAATACTAATAAACTCAAAGGCTAATTGCAAGAGGGAATAAAAACAGTTGATTAAAATTATTTTAATGTCTTATCAAATGAAACGTCGTTAAAGGATTAATAGACTATTGTCACCGCCCCACTAATGATTTCCAATCCATTCTTAGGATTGATCACATAGTAGTAAGTGCCCAGAGGAAGGGCTTTACCATTGAGTTTGCCGGTCCATTCTGTGGCATAGCCAAGGGAAGAAAATACTTTTTGACCATAGCGGTTAAAGACGTCAACGGTGGCGCCGGGATACGTGTCAAGATAAGGAATACGCCAAGTGTCATTGACACCATCGCCATTGGGCGAGAAGGCATTGGGCACTTGAGGGGCTTTGAGCACTTCCACAAAAATTGCATCCTTGACCGTGCAGCCACCAATATTGGAAAGGGCTAATTGATAGGAAATATCTACCAAGGGTCTACTTATGGGAATGGCAGCGGTATCCGAATCCAAATAAGTGGATGGTGTCCATAAATAACGCAAACCTGTGCCATAAACATAGAGTTGTTTCAAAATGGCTTGACCATTTTGCAAGACTTTTAAATCAGGCCCTAGGTCTAATTTGGGATAAGGATACACGGTAATGGTTTGTAAAGCCGTATCACTCACGCAACCCTGCGTATTGAAAATATGCAAAGCCACTTGCACCAAACCACTGTCGCGGAACTGCTGCGATGGGTTTTGAATGCTGGCCGTATTGCCCGCAGAAAAATTCCAAACCCAAGTGCTAATGGCGCTGGTCTTGCCATCACTCAGGTCACTAAATTGAATGGCATCATTCACACAAATGCTGTTGGCCGAAGCACTAAAATTTGCTTTTGGTTGCGGATAAATACTTGAGATTGTTTTGGTGCTACTATCAATGCAGTTATTATTACTGCGCACAATTAACTGAATAGGATAAGGGCCAATGGCGCTAAAGCGATGGATAGGATTGGGCAATGTGCTGGAACTAGCATCATTGGGATCATTGAAATTCCAACGATAACTTAAGAGTGCAGTAGAACCATCAGTGATAGAAGTATTGCTAGTGAATTGACCACTTCCATCGGGCAAACAAATCTGTGGAAGGCTAAAATCAACAACGGGTAGCGGATTCACTTTAATGGTCTGTGTATTGAGTGGACTCACGCATCCACTATCAGTTGTTACACGCAGACTGGCGATGAAACTATTTGCAACTGCATAGGTATACGCATAATTATTGGCGTTGTTGCGCACAGCGGTATTGCCATCTCCATATACCCAATTGCGTTGAACAATATTGCTATAATTAGCCACCGAACTATCAGAAAAAGTCAGGGCATTTTTTTCACAAACTGGTGATGCAACACCCCATTTGGCCACAGGGCTTGGCCATACACGAATGGATTGCGTTGCTGAATCCTTACAACCCTTGGCCGATGTTTGCATGAATTGAATTGGATATACACCTACACCTGCAATGGCTGGACTAAATACACCTGCTGCACTTACACCCGTTCCTGTGTAATTAAATATTCCCGCAACGGCATTATTATAACTGGTTTGCAAAATGGCTCTGGGAGCGGCTTCCAGACAAATGCTGGGCATGATGCTAAAGCTAACCTTAGGACTTTGGTTTAGTGTGATTACCTGTGTACTAAAATCGGCGCAAGCACTGGCGCTTCCGGAAAATGCTTTAAACTGTACCGAGATGGGTTTGCTCACTGGGCTTTGAAAATTGGCGTATCGATATGCATAGACCTTGTTCAAATAAGGATCATCATCAATGGTCTTGATAGATGGCGCGTTGAGAAAATCCCAGGTAATTTCTACGCGAGTAACAACGCCAAAATCTACGGTGGATGTATTTTGAATGCGCACAGAATCATTGCTACAAAGTGCGGTTGGTTGCAAAACCACAAACTGACTCTTGGGCACAGAACCATTGACAGTAAAGGTCTTGGTCAAACTGCTCACGCATCCATCTTTGGAGCTCACGGTTAAAGACACTAAGTAGTCCGCAGATTTATTGTACTTAACCGATGGATTTTGTAAGGTACTAGTGAGTGTATTTGGCCCGGGTGTAATGGCTGGTGTTCCCGCATTAAATTTCCAGAAATAGGTCATCTGTGCCGCTGATCCATCAGCTATGGTAGTAGTATCTTTGAAAAGGGCAGAGGCATCGCTCAAGCAGACCTTTGGAAGTATAAAACCCGCTAGCGGCCTGGGATTCACGGTTACATTAGTTGTAACGGTATCACTCAAACATCCTTTGTTTGATTCCACCAATAATTGAACGGGATAAGTTCCCCAGGCAGCAAAGCTTTTGCTAAATGTTCCGCCACCGGTGGTATCCTTGCTGTTGCCATCTTTAAAATTCCAATACCATCGCGCCAGCCCACTGGTATTGGCAATGGACTGATCTGTAAAATTAAACAGTTGGTTCTCACATGCTGGTGCTGACACCGTAAACGCTGGAACAGGTTTGGCATATAAGGAGATGGTACTGCTTAGATTGGGTGCACCAGTAAGGGATGCAGCTGTGCAAGAATTTGCATCGGAGATACTTTTGAGGGTATAGGTAGTTTGGACCTTTGGCGATACGGGTAATGTATAAGGCGTACTGGTAATAGTTAGGGTATCTGTTTTGGTACCATCGGTATAACCCACGCGCCAAGGTGCTGTACCGGTTGGGGTGAGGATCAGGTTTTTGGTTTGTCCCTGACAAATAGAATCACTGGGCGAGATGGTGATAGTTGGCGTTGGATATACGGTTAAATTAATACTGTCTCTAAAAATGCCGCATCCCAATAAATTCATGGCTACACTATACTGTCCAGTATTGGTGGTGTTGGCATTGGGAATGCTTGGATTATAAATGGTACTGCTAAATCCATTGGGTCCACTCCATTGATAAGTAGCCCCAATGACTTGTGAGACTTGTAAATTAATGGTACTGCCTTGGCAGGTAAGTCCTGTAATTTTAGGGGACAACGTGGTTTGCGCATAGTTAGAAAAATAGCCCAATACATTTCCGGTAGTACTGGCGCCATTTAAAAATCCTAGGTGAAATAGTCCTAAAGTATTGGAGACAATTGTGTTTACCCCATCAGGAATCAACAGATTTAAATTGGGCAAATTCAACGTATTGATCTTGGCATACATCCATTCTCCACTGGTGCCTGGAACGGCATTAAACATACTAGGTGTAACAATTCCTGTTTGCCCGTTTAACTGAAAACCATTGATATCAGTGGCTTTGCAAAGCAGGTTCAGATAAAAGGCCGTATTCACCGGGCGTACAAAAGATACCAGTGAGGAACCTGTGCAACGGATACTGGGCAGATTGGTAGCGGCCATTTCACAGCCAATACCTGTTAACTGATTTAAATAAACGGGATTACTGGTTTTTACATAGGCACTTGGTTGGTTTAAAATTCCTTCATACACTTGTCCCCGGTTTAGCGTTGCAACCTGTGATCCATTGACAAAAACTTGGGTACCATTGGTAGTGGCTAATACGTAAAAATAGTCTCCAAAATCAGGATTAATAGAAAGCTCACCCTTGATTATGACAAACTCATTTCCATTGGCTTCTTCTGGAATAATCTGGTCTCCTACCAAATCGCGGCAGGTAGTGGGTGACCCAATGGAATCATCATAGACCGTGATAGTAATCAGTTTATTGGAAGTAACCGTACTTCCTACCAAGTGATTGGGTCCATCCAGGTTTTGTGCCGTTACGGCATAGCATTGCCCCTTGTTGAGTGTGATGCCAAATTTTATTCCAGCATTATGACCCACTGCATCCTTACTTGGAGTAATTTCTATTAAAGTATTGTCTTCTGTAGCCGTAATCACAAATCCATTTCTGGGTAAGGGGGTATAAGTAGTACCATTGCCAAACCTGGTTTGCCCTGGAATCATAAATGCTTTTCCCTTGCTGATATTTCCCTTGAGTGCAAAAATCTCTGGGTTAAAATAAGTATTCGCTGGTTTACCCTGCACTTCATAATAAGCCGAGATATTACTGGTGGAACTAACTTTAAGTCCATTGTTCAAGACCGTGTTGCTTGGCTTGGTTTCTATCTTGTTTAAAAAAATAGTAAGGTTTGCAGAGAAAGCAGAATATGGGTCTAAGTGAACGGGTATGGGAACAAAGCTTGGATCTGCAGGCATGCTGATGATAATATCAGCAGGGTCTGCATAACTTGAGAGTCGCATTAAAATAGGCGCATTACCATGACCAACTGTAATT